>Ga0207028_1169_pt1 | contig 13198 bp, 8 predicted proteins | sample Alteio_BWMinCont_41_FD_153287 | JGI IMG/M metagenome (GOLD analysis project Ga0207028, IMG submission 153287) | Enriched cells from forest soil in Barre Woods Harvard Forest LTER site, Petersham, Massachusetts, United States -... | ecosystem: Environmental > Terrestrial > Soil > Temperate forest >... | reverse complement strand
TTTTTCCGTAGATATCTCTAGCATAAGGATCTGCGCCATGTTGAAGTAATACTTTCACTACTCCCGTATTATCCACGCGAATATGTAATGGTGTAGAACCCTTTTTTGTTTTAATATTAGGATCAGCCCCGTGTTCAATTAATAATTGAGCTGTCTCTGGATCAGACACAAGGTGTAGCAATGCTAATCCACCGTCATTTGTGGCATTTGGGTCTGCGCCATGTTCAAGTAAACATTTAACTATTTGAAAATCTTTTCTATATTTATACAATAACGTATCCCCTCTCTCCGTTTTAATACTAAGATCAGCTCCATATTTAATTAATAATATCGTTACTTCATCACTTAACCAGATCTGTTGCAATAGTGCTTCTCCATTATTATCTTTAGCACTTGGATCAGCACCATGTTTAAGTAATACTTCTACAAACTCCGCATTATTTTTTCCATGAAGCGGTGTTTGACCAGAGTTATTTCTCGCATGAGGATCCGCACCCTTTTCAAGCAACAGTGCTGCTATTTCAGGATGATTGCAAAAATGCAATGGTGTATTATGATAACGATCTCTTGCATTAGGATCTGCTTTGTATTCTTCAAGGTATAATTTTGCTATGACAGGATTTTTACAAGAATGCAGTACTGTACGTCCACGACGATTCGTTTCATGAGGATCAACACCTTTTTCAAGAAATAATTTTGCGGCTTCAAGCGATTGCGCATAAAACAATAACGGGATTTCATCTACTTTAATATTTGGATTCACACCTTTATCGATCAATAATTTTATCAGGTTAAATGTGTTACCCTCTTCATCGCCAGTCACAGCAAGAATTAGTAAAGTCTCCCCTAAGCCATTCGTTGCTAGATCATGAATATTCAGATCTTGGATAAATTGTATAACTAATGGATTTTTTTTATCGCATATTTCATAATAAATTTTTTTAGATAATGCATAATAACATCCTTCCGGAAATCCTGATAACACGATGTTTTTTAATTCAGGATGTGTATGCAAAAAAGGTATCGATTTATGAAAGAATTCACGTGCATTCTCAGGAGTGTGGGAACGATAAATGAATAATGCCATAAGATCAGAACACTCTAGATTCCTTTTATTAATTAACCCACACTCTGAACGAGTTTTGTTCTCTAACATAAAACTTAATAATGAATCAGAATCAAATGGAATAGAAATACTTTTTGACGAAAAATTTGAAGATGTGAACAGCTCGGGAGCATGCAGTTCAGCATGATGTTCATGGATCACAAACGTCATGATTAATGGTTTATTTATTCCATCCGAGATACATATTTCAACATCATCTCCTTTTCGAATAAATTTTCTTTGTACACGTGCATCAGAAAACTGTTTGGATAATTCCTCGAATGTAGTAGCTGTACTTTCAAATAGAATTTCCATAAGCTTAAATAAGTTCTCTATCGTATTCTTAGCCCTAAGTTCATAATAATCATTCTTATAATATAAAGAATCATGTCCTGAGACCATATCGAAAAATGCTTGACCAATGTCGCGATTATTAACTTGAATCGTTCCATAATTTTGTTTTTGATAAAAATCACGTAATGCTTGAGATGGCTTCAACGATGAAGGTAAGTGTGAAAAATTAAATTTTACACCATCCCATAATAAACCATTACATAAATTTCGAAATGCTGCTTCTGCGCAATCGGGTACTGGATGTCTTTTATCACCACCTTTACCATCGGAGGGGGAATAGCGAGATTGTTTAACCTGAGGAAGATTATTGCTTATCATAAAATAAGCCATGATACTTTCATGATCATCATTTATGATACGTTTTTTTACTTCTATATTTTTTTCAATCGTAAGCCAATGAATAGCATCTTTTCCTTTTGCTATATCTTTACCATTAAATTTGTCTTCGCTATGTAAACTTTTCTGAAGTACAGGTTGTAATTGATGTAAACTTGCCAAATAATCTTCAGTAAGATGAGAGCGTGTTTCTGCCTTACGGGAAAGAAATTCTAATAAAATATTTTCCGTGGTATGATATGAACCACTTTCTTTTTTTGAAGATGCAATCAGTGCTAAAAATTCTTTAATTTTCGTTTTCGAAAGCTTAGACTTCGGTCCTGCTAACTGTTTATGAAGCTCTTGCCATTCAGAGCATAAAGTTTCACGTGTGGTCGGCAGATCAAAAGTTCCTGCATGTAAATGATGCATAATTTTTGCAATAAGTGCAGGTGTCAGAGAATATCCAACATTGGATTTATTTTGAGTGGGTCTAAATTGATCTCCTAGTTGATAAAATAATTCTTTTACCATTTTAATACTTGCCAAACCACAATCACTTTTCATGTGATACATTCGTTCGACTACGCCTATTTCTCGAAATACTGCACCATTCAAAGGTGATAATTGTTTTGCTTCATCACGAAGCGCATTATAAGTATCTTTCATATACGCTGCATGTACGTAAGATCGTTTAGGTGTACTTGGGTTATGAAATAAATTAGCTATTCTAGTAATTGATCGATTTATGCTCATTTTGTATTCTCAGGTATAATTATGAGCATAATTATATTAAATGTACATACAATGCGCAATAGGGGGAAAACCCCCTTATTGTTGATTGTTATTTACACATTTCATCATATTATGTATACTTTCACATACTCTTTATCATTTCCATCACTAAACAATATGAAATTAGATACAAACCCGGAATTATTAATACAACCACACAGAAATGGCGTGAAATTGGTTAAACCAAACAATCAATTCACGGCATCAACGACTATTGAGAATCTTTTTTCAATGCCGTTAATTAGCTATTTTGTAAATTCTAATGATACCTTCATTGATGCTAATCATTTAACTCGAGTTACCAATATCCCAAAAAATATGGGATATTATTCAGATATGGATTTAAAAGATACCCCATTTAACGCAGTTTTTCCTAAATCAGTTGTGGAAATGTTAGGCCATAATAACAGACAAGTTCTAAGCAATAGAAAGATGACACTATTTGATGAAGCTGGATTAAGGTTAGATGATATTCATTTTTCAACTATTACATTCAAATTTCCTGTCTACAATGCAACGAATGATCCAGTTGCCGTTTTCGGCATATCAGCATTAACTGATAACACCTTATATCCTGAAGCAGAACCTTTGGCAAAAGCATTGGATAGAATTATAAATACCGGACTCATTACCCAATCGCAAAAAGAAATGTTATTACCAAACATGTCAATCGGCGATGTTTATCTCTCCAAACAAGAACTGCGTTGCTTACAACTATTGATATCGGGTAAAACTTTTAAACTTATTGGAAACCATCTAAAATTATCCGCAAGAACAGTCGAACACTATATTGAAAATATCAAACATAAATTACATGTTAAGACCAAAGCTGAATTGATTGAAAAAGTGCTTCAACAACTTTGGCCTGATATTTTGCGATAACTCATCTATAACCAACGCATCTTTTGATAAATTTTTTGCATAGGGGAAAAATCCCCGTATTGTATAAAAACAGGTCTTTAATGTAAAATTGCACCCTTAGCAAAAAATAGCGTAAAGACGAGGTTGATATGCAAGCAACGAGAAACATTCCTGAGTTTCAAGACATACTTGAGCAATTAAAAAAACTCTCCTCAGGTCGAACATTACATGCGACTCCTGAAGCACAGCCCAAACACCCAAAAGAAGCTAAAACTACGCATGAGTTTATATCAAACGCAGTCAATTTCGCGAAATCTGTTAAACAACAGGAAAATAATGCGGGTCTCAACTTAAACGACTGGAATGCCCTTCCAAAACAAATAACTGAAAACAGAGAATTTATTACATCTGTTCTTACTAATAAAGATATTATATTAAACAAAGCATTACAAAAGCAATTGCTTCAATTATATTGGAAAGATCAAGCTAAGTTATTACAAGATAACCCGAAATTCATCGAAGCATTATTTACGTCTGTACTTAATAAAACCCCGCCGAGTTCAGCGGATCAAAATCAGCAATTGTTACAAACTGATCCTGTTTTAATGCATTCACTGACAACTGTCGCAAATTATTTAACATCAGCGAAATTAAAAACTCAAGATCCTAAACAACTTGCTGAAAATCTCCAAGGAATGAAACAAGCATTGGGGACCTTGCATGAAATAGGTGGAATGGCTCGCAGCGAATCATTACAAAAAACAGCTTCCCTGCTAAATCATAGTTTGGATCTCAGTGTTGGCTTATCCCAATTGACAGGCAAAGCACTACCCGAAGGTCTCGTTGCTATGGGCGCTACACTTGGTCAAATTGGTATGGTGGTTTCGGCTGTTATTGGTATTTATAATGTATTTAAGAAAAGAAAAAAAGATGATAATGCTTTTGCGCAAGCTATTTTGTCCTATTTACAGACCATATCCCATCAAATCTACCATATGCATGCCGATATGCTGCGCGGATTTGAAATGGTGACGGATAACCAGAAAAAAATGTTGAATGTTATGATCAAAAGTGTAGAACACTTAGATCTTTTGATACGTGCCGAAGCACAGAATATTCATAATCAATTAAATGATGTAGAACAACATCTAGATACACGTATCGATAATATGATGCGGCTTACTGTCGCAAGCGGTCAAGAAATACATTTACAGCCTTTTCATCGTTTAATGAATAAAATTGATTTTTATATTAAAAATAAAGCATCTATAACGCCTGAGAAAATCAAAAAGCTTAATTACGAACTATCGAACTGGATACAAAAAGATAGTCACTTTTCAGCAAATCCATTGCATACCGGTACCATACAATTAGCGGCGCAACGTGATGATTTATTACGTTATATCAATACTGAATTTAAAGATGTCGAACAACATCCCGAAAAAGCTATCCAAAACATGGCGTTCTTAGCACAAATTTTGGAAAAATCATTTAATATTCCCATGGTGAAGGGTGAAGAAAAAATAGATACCGCAGCCATTCCTAATCCTATGATATGGCTCTATGGCGTAAACAAATATCTTGATTTTCGAAAAGAGTTTAATGATGTGCTTGAAAATGATAAAGAGACCATCGTAAGTTCAATGGAAGTCGCAGAGAATTTATCTCATTTTATTAAATCATTACAAACCAATCCTGCTATATATACTAAATTATTTGATGCATATGAAGCGGAACTTAAAAATATCCAATCTATTTATAAAATGGCAACGAATGAGGTCAATAAGGAAATTAATACAAAATTACTTAAATTAGAAGATCAAAAGGCATTAACTGATGAAAAAATGGTGTTTGATATTTCCAAAGATTTACAAATATCTTTATCTAATTTGGACATGCTATATAATGAAACCGCAACAGGCGGTAACCTTGATATAGGATTCAACTTTCATTGTCCTCGTAATGGAAGCTGGTATAGCACATATTTCAAAAGTGGTATTTCTGAAAAATGTATTTCTTTTAATGAATTTAAAAATACTTTATCTGATGAACAAAAAATGATTATTAAAAATATTTCATTTTTACAACGCCTAAATATATTATCAAATAAATCCTCGTTTAATATAACCATTAAAAATAGAAGCGGAGAAAAAATGGGGATTTTAACAAGTGACATTTCATTTTCTAAAAAAATTAAAAACGAGGAAAATAAAGATGAAACTATTAATTTATATAAGATTAGATATGATATAAATGGAAATGCCTCGTCTAGCATGACTGTTAAAGTAGATAGAAACAGACTTGGACTTGGAATGGGTATTATTGCTTATAGTTCCGACGGTTTTGACGGTGATTTAACGAGTAATAATTATATACTTCAGACTGTACCAATATCCAACAGTCCCAGTGTGTTTGTTGTCCAAAATGTTTCTGATCTATCACAACGTTTTGTGAATAAGCGTCAATTTGATGCAGTGGAATTAGCATCTGAATATAAAACACATAAAGATTATCTTCAAAAAACCCGGGATGATTATATACTAACTCAAAGAAAAAATATCATCAAAACTATACACGATGCCGGTATAGGTCACGGCAAAGAACCCTACCAAAGTGCGTTAAAATCAACTTATGAAAGATTGGATGGCTATAAAACATTATTAAAATTTTGTCCCAGTATCGCTGGAATGTCACAAAATGATGGTACAAAATTTCCAGAAGTATTAACGAATTTACCTGATTCAAAATCCATTCATGAACGATCAACCACGTACTTAGATACCGCTACCATTGATACACCTTGGCCAGTGGATTCGCTGCTTGCATCACTACCTGCAGCAAAACAAGCTGTCATGGATGCTATCCATCAAGAAGCCGCACAAACATCGCCTGATGAAGATAAGCATGCTCCTACACCATCACTTCTTCAGTTTGTTTCTCCATTACAGGTTGAAATAACTATGCATTATTATCAACTTTTGGCACTCATGCTTTCAACAAATGATCAGCCAGTAAAAAAAGTTTTGTCAGAAGAAGATGAACGATTCATTAAGCAAAAATATGAAGAATGTTTGGGGCATTTCACATTACAGGAAGAATGGATAAATGACGTAGACACATCATGGCGTTGTTATAAATCACTTAAAGAAAACCTTAATGCAATTCAGCTTGTACTTCGAGAAGATTGTTCAGATATCAATGAAATGGCACAGCATTTACCTGAAATCACTTCACGACTTTTAGGAATTCATAATTTATTGGCGACGTATTATCGAAAACAAGGTTATAACTTAGACATCAGCATTATAAAAGATGGCTCTGATCAACTCACCGAAATCAAAAATAAACTTAAACCTGCATTAGATGCTAAAGAAGCTCCAGACGAAACATTGGCTACTGAGCAAGAAGCAAAAGCACCGGATAGTCCCCGTTTAACAGCGATACCTGACAGTCCTCGTTTTTTTAACAACCCTGCTTTACCAAATGCGCCTGATCCGGCTGTTGTTGTCAGAATAAATGCTCAACCAAATACTTAATGAGGAAATACCATGGCTGCATCATCGACTGAACTTGGCGGTTTCATGTTTGTAAATGTCACCGAAGAACGAGTTAAAAAAGTATCAGATTTTCAGGTATCAGACCAATCTGATTTTACAGAAGGTAACTTGATAGGGTTGGTTATATATGATCTTGATGGTCATCGTGAATTTGAAATCGAAGGTAAACCCATTGAAGAAGGATATATTTATTTTCGCTCGCCTGAATCGATAGAAGGCTTTGAGGGAGAAACTTATCATGCAAAATTATTTTATTCACTTTTTGGAGATGAGTGGAAAAATTATCGCGAACGCATGACAGTAAGTGGGTTTGCCCGCCAAAATGGAGAATGGAAACGAACATCAAGAACATTAAATGGCAATCTAGGTAAGAATTATTCGCCTGATATGGAAGCAGAGATGTCAGATTATGAATTTGAAAATGTTATTAAGCATTGCAAGGATTTTTTAGGTACACCTTATTATACACCTTATCATGAGCTGACTAATAACCCAGTAAAAAAAGATGATAACCATTCAAACGCAGCTTTAAAATTTTATCATGATTTGATGCATATTCGAGACCATATTTTATACCATGATTTTCATAAACAAGCTCCAAGGTTATTAAAACTACCTGTCGTATGTTTTTTAGCTGCTATGAGTGCTAATCAACATAGCAAACACCCTGTGAGAGATGCAGGAGTAGATATAGCTGTGGAAAGTACTGCATTTACGGCAATGGGATTAGCTATAGGCAATGGTCCTGCTGCAATTGCACTTTTTGCAAGTCATGTAGCTGAAAAAGGGCTAGAACATTTTCCTTCCTGGGAACAAATTGATAAGATGCCTCGTACGACAACTCAGGAACGCCTAGCTTTTTCTCGTATGATAGAAGTACGAGCTACTGCTGAATTATTAGCATTTCCTGGTAAAGCCACTGAAATCATTTCTCGTTATATAAAATCACTCATGGATAGTAAGGATCTTCCTAAATCGAATGCTTTAGCTGCTCCATCGCAATTTCTACCGCCACTCGCAATGAACTTCACTCCCGAGAGATTAAGCTTTTCTTTAACAAAAGATAAGCCTGCTGGATTAACTTTGTTTTCATCACTTCCACATAGTGATCATAAACTTTTAGCAATGCCAAAGTTAACAGATTGTACATCCACCCAAACTGATATGTGTAAGATACATTTCCAACTTCCTAAACAGGAAACTAAACCTTATCTTTCCACTCCCTTACCTAAATTAACAGGACTATCTGATGGCCTCGCACCCAAAACCGGTTGGGACACCTTACGCATAAGATCGGCAGATGTATCTTTATCAACAGGCTTTTCTCTAAAAACAACACCTTTAACAGCATGGGATAAGCTAGCAAAATCTGAATTTAGAAGTGAATTTTTCTCACCATCTAAAGCATTTGGATTAAGTAGTGCAAGTAGTTTTTCATTACCAGGAGCATCTTTGTCTTTGTTGACAGAACCAAATACCAAGTCGGCAAGTAGTCATTCGAGCAGGTCATTATTTCAACCACATTTCACTCAGCAACCATCTGCAAATGCTTGGGATAAACTAAGAGATAAAGGATCATTTAATGTAAAAGGTTTTTCTAAATAAGGGAATTTTTACCCTAGAATTGTTATTACGTCATTTGGTAACATAGCTGATCATGATGTCTGATAAGACTTGGCATACATTAATAAATAATTAACATTAAATGAGGAGTTCTAAAATGTCTACAAGCAGATGTTTAAAATCACTTGGTAATCTTTATCTAAATTTATCCGAAACTGAAGAATTACGAGAAGAATTTAATAAATTACCTGAAGAATCAAAAGATTTCATTAGGTTGATACCTGTTACTGAACAAGCAAAAGCAAATAGACAAAAAGCCATGGAATTAAATACAAGATTAAACGAGCTTTCGATAGCAAGAGTTCCATTAGAGGATGAAGTTCGACAATGCAGAACATCTGGAAAATTATAAAAAAGAAGGGTCAAATATCGAATTGAGATAAGTTTATTTTGCATTAACATTTCTCAATTCGATCTTTGACCCCATGACTTCACTAATAAATGTATGGTAACTTATAAAGAAAGGGGTCAAGTGCCATCATCCTACATGTTATAAACTTTAACATGTAGGATGATGACCCATCTTCCCGCTCTAAATTTTCTCAAAAAGAAATTCTGCACATTTATTCCAAGCAATAATATCCATACCATCAAATTTAAAAGATTCTTCGCCGCCATAAATCAAGCCTGAATAATGACATTTTTCTTTTGCTATTTTTAACCATTTTTTTAGCTCGTTTAACAATGCTGGATCGAATGTTGCGCTGGACTTAATTTCTAATGCAAGAAAATTTTCTCCTTTTTCGATAAGTGCATCGACTTCTGTGCCAAGATGATCTCTCCAAAAATAAAACGCTGGAATTTTTCCTTTGAATATATACATTTTAATAATTTCAGTTAAAACAAATCCTTCAAAAATAGCACCACGATGCGAGTGAACTTCTAAATGCTCAGGTGTTTCAATTCCTAAAAGTTGGCAAACAATAGCAGTATCATAAAAATAAAGTTTAGGATTTTTTATTAATCGTTTATTAAAATTTTGAAAATGGGGACGCAAGCGATAAACGATATAGTTTGCCTCCAAAATACTCATCCATTCTGTTGCTGTTGTTTGTGAAATACCACAGTCATTTGCCAAGCTGCTTAGATTTAGAATTTGTCCATGCCTACCTGCGCACAATTTTAAAAATAGTTGAAATTTGGATAGATCACGAACCTGCAATTGATTACGCACATCTCGTTCTATATAGGTGCGGATATAACTGTTATACCAAATTGATAAATCCAAGTGTTCTTGATAAGGCCGCGGATAAGTTCCATGATAAAGAAATTGCCATAAAGTCATTGGATGCGATGCAGGATTGCTCAAATATTCGGAATAGCTCAGTGGTAAGAGTTCTAGTATTCCGACTCTTCCTGCTAATGATTGGCTAATTTGTTCATTCAATAAAAAATTTTGGGATCCGGACAAAATAAAATGGCCCACTTTAGGATGTTGATCCAGATATTCTTGTAGATAAGAAAATAATTCTGGAAAGTGTTGCGCTTCATCAATAATCCATTTTTTTTCATTAGAAAATAGAAAACCACGCGGATCTGCTTGAATGCGCAATAAGATATCGGGTGCTTCCAGATTGATATAACTAAAATCTGGAAACTGATTTTTTAACAAGGTCGTCTTTCCACTTTGTCGAGGGCCTGTCAGCATGGTAATAGGAAAAGTATTAACGGTTTTTAACAAAGTGGGAGTGATGGCGCGTGCGAACATGATTTTTTGCACTCTAATTGGTTGATTTAATGAGTATATTATATACTTATGTAAATTTCAAGTTAAAAAAGTGAAATTTACATTAACAATTATTTATTTAAGCCACGACCTTCTTCCCTTACTAGGGGGATTATCCACCTACGCACATTGCTTGTACATACGATATAATTCCGCTCAATAAATGACTTATCGGAAAGTGCAAAATGAGCGCAAATCGATTACTTTTTAGAATAGCTTCAAATTTATCTCTTTTACCAAGAAATTGAACATCAATATAAGAATACCCACATAAATATTTAAAACGAGGAAATAGTTATGCTACATAAAAACGTAAATCGTGAGGATTCAAAATCCATTTACAGTCCTGCTGCCATACGAGAACAAATAAAAATAGGTGTAATTAACGGCATCATGACTTTTATACCCATTTTTTTAACGGGTCTCAGTGAAAAAAAAGAAACCTCAGAAAACCATGGTTTTACCCTTTTTAGTGGTTCATTTATAAAAACAGACACGCGACTATTATTGGCTCGTCGATTGTTCGATCCATTATATGATAAAGCCATGGGTTCGGTAGAAGGTCATTTTTTCTTACAAATGTGTATTGTTTCCCCTATTTTAGAAGAAATTATACACAGAGGAATCATCAAAAATGGTATAAAATCTTCCTTAAAAATATTAAAAAAGGTTTGCAATAAAACGAAACATCAAGAATTTGATAATATGATCGCTGCGGTGATCAGTTCAGCAGATTTTGCATTATCGCATGTAGAGGATGTAAAGTTAGATAAAATTTTTGGTGAGCAGGATTTATATGCACCAGGTCAAGCTACTTTAATTTCATCGATTGCATCTCATCTCACTCATAATATGATCTGTTATATGTTGTTAAAGGCTGAAAGAAGTACCCATCCAAATTATTCTCTTTATTGCGTGGGAGGATTTGTAGCTCTTAATGCTAGTTTAGCAGCGTATTATTTTTATAATAATTATAAATCAGGTACATTACTCGACGTCAAGGACTCAGAAGAAAAACCAGTAGTTTCTAATGAGAAAAGACTTGTGCCACGACCCATGCGTAATAGACTTTTTTCATCGACTTATGAAGGAGCGAAAAAAGGTGTTAAGTATGGCACATTAACTGCTTTTGTGACGGCTTTCCCAACTATTATATCTTATGTGCGATGGTCGCATCCATCGGCGGTGTTACGCTTAATGATATTCGTAGGAGTGCATGGTGCACTTTGCGGGGGATTTTTGGGTGCTTTAATGGGTGGAATGAATGTTTCAGGAAATAACCATCACTTTCCCCTCATTGGGACTGACATGACAAGCACAACGAATAATAATGAGACCAGGGCGAAGAACAGGCGACCTTAGTCAATAAGATATGATGCTTTCTAGCCATACCTTCATCATCTGTGTCACTATATCAGGAGATTCCATTGGACTCATATGACCGCAGTTTTTTATTGTTGATAATGTGGCATGTTTTATCTTCTGTTTTAATAACTGACTATCTTGCATATTAAAAATAGCATCATTCTCAGAATGAATAATTAAAGTTGGGCAAGTTATGGTATCAAGTATATTGATTAAATTTCCTCGCATCATCATAGCTTTTTCCTGATTAATGAATGCTAAGATATTTCGTTCTAACATTTTTTTAACTTGATCTATCACCGATTTATTATAAACAAATACATTGAGTAACGTATTTATAATGAATGCAAAATTATTTTTCTCTGCCTCTAAAATCATGGATTGTCGAAAATCATGTTTTTCATTGCTATCAGGTAGTGCAGAAGTGTTAAATAACCCTAGCGCCAAAATTCGTTTTGGATATCGTTTTATGATTTCTAGTGCCACCCAACCTCCCATTGAATGTCCAGCTAAAGCAAAATGGGGAGGCGCATCAATCATTGCTGCCGAAACCATTTCATCGGGTGTTGAGGCATGATTTAAATCAGGGATAATAATATCAACTATATCTGATAAATGACTACATTGATACGACCAGAGTCCAGCATCGCTTAGTAATCCGGGCAATAAAATCAAAGGAAATTTAGTCATTTTGTTATCCGTTTAATCAAATTGAAAAAATATTAAGAAAATCATTTTGTCAAAAACTCAACTAAATTGTTTAATCCGAATAGCTTTCATAAAAAAGTGTCATTTTATCATAAATTTTGATCGTCATGGCAACAATTTGATCGTTTTTTGAAAAAAACATGTCGATGATAAACCCTGAAAGACAATATGTTGTAAGGCGAATGAAGCAATTTCATGAAACTCATCAAGGAAACAAGAAAACTGTCAACAGTGTTGACAGAAATTGGATAGTCAAATCAAAATTAATCATTACCATATTTATTGTTTTTGACAACCGCAATCTAAGTGGGGATTAGCTAGTTTTCAATATATTTATTCAAATTTATTCATTACAACTCAAGTTATCCTTCTCCACACATGGGAGATAAAGACATATACTGTGGTGCAATTCGACAGGCGAGATAATAAGAGAGTAATTAATAGTAAACAATTTTATACATAAAAATAGACAAAAGTCATCAAATTGTCTATGGTTTAAAAATCAAAAAACAATTTGACAGAAACATTTAAGAATGACAGTATACAAATTCAGTGAATTCAAAGAACGCCTACCACCATCTCATCTTCAAAATCCTCAATATTATCCTAATGCAGTAAAAAAAATAACATCAATCAAGTTAATAAGATGAAAGCATGAGAACGATCAAGCGAAAAAGCATAACATTAAACATGGGAAAAAATAACATCTTCCAATCGATTGTGCGTGCTTATGCCAAAGAAAAACAATATTGGTTGCTTAAATTTCAACAAGCTATCCATATTCCCTAT
>Ga0207028_1167_pt1 | contig 13353 bp, 20 predicted proteins | sample Alteio_BWMinCont_41_FD_153287 | JGI IMG/M metagenome (GOLD analysis project Ga0207028, IMG submission 153287) | Enriched cells from forest soil in Barre Woods Harvard Forest LTER site, Petersham, Massachusetts, United States -... | ecosystem: Environmental > Terrestrial > Soil > Temperate forest >... | reverse complement strand
TCTAAATTATCCCTCTGGTTTTCATCCAAGGCAGTTTGAATAAAATTAAGCAACTTCTTAAATCGCCCAACCCGTATCATATCCCTAGGGGTCATGCCTCCAAGAAGTGGGTTAGGCATAGAAAACCAAATAATCGTTTTTTTCTCATCGTGAAAAAATCCAGCAACCAAATTTAGTGCTGTAGCCCATTGGGTAAGGCGCTCTTTCAGTTCTTCTGGCATTCTCTTCTCTTCGTATCGAATCGAAGAGAGCGGGATATTGGTTGCGATAGATACATCCTCCTTTTTATACTTCAAAAGTTTTATGACCTTTTCCCCGTCAACAAAAGCGTTCTGATCAAAAAGATGAAAATAGTCCGGGGGTGAAGTCCTAAACAAGGAAGGTTTTGATAAAGCCATGTAACCTCCAAAAAACATTATTTAACAATTAGTTAACAAAATCTATTTATTATTTTGCCACATTTATACCATAAATATACCACATTTTTCCATTGTTTTTTCGCCAGTCCATGAGATTTTCTGATTCTATTGTTTTCTATCGGTTTAGGATTTGAGCCTAGGTTGGGTTGAATATTCGATGTTTGTGTATCCTGGAACAATGACTTTGCTGTAAGTAAACTGCTTGATATTAATTTAATATCCTTCTGTTCCTCGAGAATCACTTTTTTTTTGAACGAGTTGATATTTTTAACTATTATAGTGGGTGGCAAAATCTAGACCAATTTTAGAGGAAATTAAGATATAATTCTCGCTGGAAATTGGAGGCGAGATGAGCGTTAAACGTAAAAGCTATACCCCAGCAGAAAAAGCACGAATTGCACTGGAAGCAATTAAAGGCAACTTGACAGCAGCAGAAGCAGAAAAAGCACGAATTGCACTGGAAGCAATTAAAGGCAACTTGACAGCAGCAGAAATCACCGCTAGATACGACGTCCATATGACACAAGTAAATCAATGGAAGCGTCAAGCTCTAGACTCATTACCTGAATTATTCACCAACAAAACAAAGGCACTTCAAGTGGATTATGAATCACAGCTTGCAGAGCTTTATCAACAAATTGGGCGACTTAAAGTTGAAAACGACTTTTTGAAAAAAAATCTGATCAATTTAAGGGATGATCGTCGTTCATGGTTAGAGTCAAATCATCCTAAATTAAACATACGACAACAATGCATATTAATTGTCGTTAGGAAGGTCTGATGAAGTGGGTCACTAACTGAAATTATTTATTGAGAAAAACATTGATCACCTTAAAAAAACAAGTTATCATCCAGTAGTTTCCAATCCGCAATACCGCCTTTTTAACATTTTTTCTTCTTTTAATCAAATTCATCCCACCTGCTAGTATTACTTCCAAATTACTATTTAATTCAACATAAGGAATTCTTATTTATGAAAAAAAATTTATTAACAATTTTTGCTTTATCGGCCACATTAGTTTGTAATGCAGCATTTGCATATGAATTGACAGGTGAGGGGCATGTAAGTGAACCTGTGATTGTAAAGAATGATCCTAGTTTTACAGTCATAGAGAATACAGGTGTTATCACCGCTGATCCTCAAAAAAAAAGTTCCGGCAAGGCAATGCAAAAGCAAGTATCATGAATGTTAGCGGTAGAGTGAATCAACATATTAGTGTCAGAGGTAATCATAGTGTTTATATTAGGAATGACACGAATAGTGCGCAGTGGTTCAAATATTCATATGAGCTCATTATTGATGGATATACTGCTGGCTCGTATTCTAGAAACATTGATTTAAAACCAGGTGCAACATTCAATGCTTCGGATACAACGGTGGGAGATCTAAATAAATCATCTCCGGGTTCTTATCGTATGTCGGCTTCAACAAAAATAGAAGGATCATCAGCTTCTGCATCTGATACTAGTTATGCAACTGGCACGGTAAGCAAATAAAAGTAATTGGGATAGCTTATTTATAGAGTGGCCCCCGGTTCAATTCCCGCGTCAGTACAGAAAAATAGGGGGCCGTGTGGGGGCTTCTCAGAAAAACCACATTCAATAAACCATTTTAAATCAGACAGTTAATTACCCAATGTGATAGCCGCCGCCCAGAGATATCCATATCGTTATTAAAAAAATAAGAAATCCTATGCAATCAAAAAAAATAATAAATGTTTTCCTACCTACAGTGTATGTCAGGCCTGACACCAGGCTTTTACTAATAACATTACAAAAGCTGTTGCTGATGGAGAGATGACAATCGCTGAAGCAGAGAAGTTCACTGAATTTTTAAAACATCAGCGTTGGCAGATTGATCAAGCTGAGAGTAAAAAGCGTGACGAGGAATGGAAAAAGGAGAGGGGGTGGTAATTTGTATTGCTAAGATAAGCGTATCTCAAACACGACTGTCTTGATCAAAAAATACCCACTTAATCTGAGCAACACTATGCTCCCTTTGCTAGAGCTTATCTCTGTCTTGTTGTATGATGACCACCCTGTGGGTTTTGCCTTCTTAAAGACTGCGATCAGGAGCAATAACATGTTAGATCACATTGGTTTAGACGTAAGTGATACAAAAAAATCCAAAGAATTTTTCTTAGCCGCCCTAAAACCTTTAGGATATGAACTTTTTATGGAATGGGAAAAATGGGTGGGTCTTGCTGTAAATGGCAAACCTGATTTTTGGTTGAAGGAAGGCAACCAAACAACACCCCCAATTCACATTGCTTTTCGTGCAAATAATCGCAAATTAGTCGATGAATTTTATAAAGCTGCTATCGCTGCGGGTGGGAAAGATAACGGTGCGCCAGGCATACGTGAAATCTATCATCCGAATTATTATGGTGCATTTGTAATAGGTCCTGATGGTCACAATATCGAAGCGGTGTGTCATGACCCTGAGTGATAGACCCAAAATATCTGTTTTCATTGCTACTAGCATTGATGGTTATATTGCAAGGAAAAACGGTGACATTGATTGGCTCACAAAATTTAACCCGCCAACTGATGAAAGCGAAGATAAAGATTGCGGATTTAGCAAATTTTTTTCTGGGATTGATGTGTTAGTGATGGGTAGAAACACTTATGAGGTGGTGTCTCATTTTGATCCTTGGCCTTATGAGGGGAAGCGTGTTGTTGTTATTAGCTCAACATTACAGTCCGTCTGCAAACAGGCAGAACTTTATAAAGGCGACATAAAACATTTGGTTGAAAAACTGCATGCTGATGGCTTCAAGCATATTTATGTTGATGGCGGGGCAACAATATCCCAATTCTTAAATATGGGATTAGTGGATCAGCTTATTATTTCAATCATTCCTATTGTACTTGGCTCTGGTATCCAATTATTTAGCAACATTAATGACGATAAATGGTGTCGATTAGTAACAACACAAGCTTTTTCAAATGGCTTAGTGCAGTTGCGATATGAAGTCACTCATTATTAACAATATTACAATAAAATTTAAAAATATTAAGGCAAACATATGAAACGATTTTGTATTAAGAATTTTTTGTTAACAGCGGCAATTGTTTTTGGTTGTTACCACATAACTTTGCTCGCAAGCACGAACAAGAATGAATCTTCACTTATAAACGAAAAATTTAAAGACCTTGAAACATCCTTAGATGGAAGAATAGGTGTATTGGCAATTAATACTGCAAATAATCAAGCTATTAAATATCGTCCTTTAGAACGTTTTCCGATACAAAGTACATTTAAGTTAATGGCAGTATCTGCTATGTTAAAAAAGAGTGAAACCGACAGTAATTTACTTAAACAAAAAATAGCTTATACAAAACAAGACTTAGTTTTTTGGTCACCCATCACAGAAAAACATGTTGCTGAAGGAATGACGTTATTTGATCTATGCGCTGCAGCCATGATGTATAGTGATAATACTGCAACAAATCTTATCGTAAAAAAATTAGGTGGTCCTGAGGCTGTTACCGCCTTTGCTCGTTCTATTGGTGATAATACCTTTAGAATAGACAGCTGGGAGCCAGACTTAAATTCAAATCCTAGAGACATGCGCGATACCTCAACACCTACCGCAATGGGAGAAAGTTTGCAAAAATTAACTCTTGGGAATATTTTATCTCCATCCGCACGAAATCAATTAGTTAATTGGATGAAAGGCAATACCACTGGAGATACTCGAATCCGTGCTGGTGTGCCAAAAGGTTGGATTGTTGCAGATAAAACAGGTGCTGGTAATGACTATGGAATATCGAATGATATTGCAATAATCTGGCCACCGAATTGTGCTCCAATCGTTATTACAATCTATTCTGGGCACGATAAAAAAGATACAGCTCGTCGTGATGATATATTGGTTTCATCTACGCAGTTAGTTATTAATGAGTTTGCTAAAACGGATTCTTGTCTTAAAAGTGTGTGAGATAAAAATGACAAACAAATTTACCATAACCGAAGCTCTTGTTAGCGATTTAATCGCGTCTCAATTTTCTCAGTGGAAAAATTTACCTATTCGATTGGAATTTATTTTAAAAGGAATAGCATTATGAAATTTGGTTACACAATAATTTATGTTTCTGACGTTGAAGCTACTATTAATTTTTATAAAAATGCTTTTAATTTAGAACAAAGTTTTTTACATGAAAGCAAACAATATGGAGAATTAAATACGGGTAATGTTAAACTTGCTTTTGCCTCTAATTCTTTAGCTCAATCTAATGGAGTTACATTTTTAAAAAATGACGTCAATAGTGACGCTGCTGGATTTGAAATCGCCTTAATTGCAAATGATGTAAAGCAAAGTTATAACCATGCCCTTAGTAATGGAGCCACCGCAATTAAAGAACCAACAAAAAAACCATGGGGGCAAGACGTTGCGTATGTTCGTGACTTGAATGGTGTTATTGTTGAGATATGCAGTCCGATGAGCTAGACGATATGCATAAAACTAAGTCTCTCAAAATAAACAGTGAACTTTTAACTCTTATGAATGTTGGGTCTGCAACCTATCAAGATTTGCAGTTGCTCGAGATTAAATCAATTAATGATCTTGCAAATGCCTGTCCCGATGAGCTATATATCCGATTACAAAAAATAACGGGCCATCCTCATGATCCATGTGTCTGGGATATATTTGCTGCTGCTATAAATGAAGCTCGAACTGGCAAAAAAGAGCGCTGGTGGAAATGGACAGAAACTCGTAAACAGAGGCAATTAAAAGGGACATTTTGTACTTGAAGAGCTGCTGGTATTAGTGAAACACCGCTCAAATGGGGGTATTATTGGGGGTATCCTCAATAACCACATTTAGATATCCTATTTAATTCAATTGATTACATAACCAATGCGATTGACGCCGCCGCGTTACCATCATCATCTTAATTCATTGATAATTGAGGCTTTTCACTCTTAGTGATTATTTTTGCGTCTTTTTCATTCCTGTGGATTCCTATCATAACTGTAGGTACAATTGTCGGCACTTTGGATCTATAAGAAAGTGATGCCTACAAAAAGGAGTCTGAACTTATGAAATTGACCGCGGCAGCCGTGAAAAATGCTAAAGCAGACGCCCAAACCCCCATGAAATTGTTTGATGGGGGTGGGGATGTATTTATTTGTAAAATCCAATGGTTCTAAATATTGGCAGATTGATTTTAGGATTTTATCAGGAGAATTTCGCTTACGAAGTTGGTTAAGATCGAACCTATATGGGCAGTGTTGAGCGCGGCGAACGGAACATGCTTAGCATTGGCTAAAATAAGGCTTTATGTAAAACCTGATGAGCAGTATTTCGAAATCTAAAACGAGGTCCAGCTGAGCTCGAAGATACGGAAGCTGCGACCAACTGGCACACTTTAAGCTGTTAAGCACAGATTCGGCATTCGGAGGCTTGCGCTGTAGACCAGTTATGAATAATTATTCATATTAATTGATAGTAATAGAGCTAATAAATAGACATTCTAATTAAATTTGTTTTTTTTAACGTATCACATAGTAATCTATGCCGCGAGGAGAATGGATTGAATAAAGAAATAAAAGGGTAGAAAAATTAAATAATAATAAATAAGGAAATTACATATGAAATTAATTAAATTTATTCCATTATTTGGAACACACTCAATTTTTTGGTGCAAAAGGAGGAATGATATTTACCTGTTTTTAATTACTTAAGTAGATGTGATTAAAAAATAACCGAAATATTTGACAGGTAAAATTATAATGAATAAATCAGAAAATTTTCAAGCAGGTATTTGGTCACATAGAAAGGGAATAGGTCGAGTATTTTTTGGGCTGTTCTATTTTATGTTTAAAAATTTAAACATTAGATTGAAGGTATTTCTAAAATTATTAAAAACAACAATGCTTCAGTTTAGAATCCAACCATCGTATGAAATTACTAAAATTACAAATTGTCAAAAGACGGGCAAGCAAATGATTGAAATAAAAGTAGTAGGAAAGAGCCACAGTATTGCTTGCTTAGTGGAAGAAATAGTAGCTGATAATAAATTTATCGCTGGCTTTTCTCCAACAGATATTCGGTCAATTAGTTATCTTGCAACTAGCGAGCGTTATGAAGCTCTTTTGAAAGCAGAAAAGATTAAGAAATCTTATGAAGTTATTCGTGGTAAAAAATGTGGTAACCAAAAAATGATACTAATTAGAAATATAGAAACAAATGAACATAGAGTATTTTCTTTAGGTGATTTTGCAGATAGAAATGTAATTGAGGAACTAAATTCGCAAGATGCATATTATTTAGGATATCTGGCAGGACAAGAACAAACTTGGAGAGATTGTGTACGCTTGAAGTTAATAGCTAACAAAAATAGTGATTCAGCAAATGAATAAGTTTTTATATAATACCACACAATATACGCATTATCGTCCACAATATCCTAATGATCTTTTTAAATATTTGCGAAGTATAGTTAATGATAATAAATATGTATTAGATTGCGGAGCAGGTAGTGGACAAGCAACTCAAGGATTATCAAAGAATTTTAAATATATTATCGCCACCGATATATCGCTTGAGTTGCTTTCCAAAGCACCTTCGTTATCTAACGTTTTATATGTTCAGTCAGTTGCTGAAAAAATCCCAGTTCGTTCACAATCAATGGATCTTATATGCATAGCACAAGCATTACATTGGTTTCCATTGAATAAATTTTATGATGAAATGACAAGAATTTTAAAACCTAAAGGTGTGATTACTGCCTGGTGCTACAATCAATCAGTGATCGAAAAGAACATAGATTTTTTAATAAATAAAATTTATTTAAAAATATCAGGATCCCAAAATCCGTCATGCGAGCGTCAATATTTGTACGAGCAATACCAAACTATTCCGTTTCCTTTTCATCGGATAAATACTCCTAATTTTAAAATTGAAATGCATTGGAATTTAGTTCAATTGCTAGGATACATTAGTACCTGGCCAGGATTGCTAGAATATCAAAAACGTTTTGGAGTGAATCTCCTTGATGAAGTAAAAGATGACTTATTTTTAGCATGGGGAGATCCTTTAATTGAAAAATGCATTACTTGGCCGATTTATCTATTAATGGGCCAATTGATTTGAAAATTTTATTTTTAGCAAAATTAGTTAAATCAGTCACTTTATTTATAGCACTATATGAAAAAGGATTAAATTTCGAAGAGTAACTTCCTCGACTATATTTGATCTTTATGTAAGATACAAACATTGCGGCAGGATAGGCTATTATAGCCGAATAAATTAATTTGACGATATAATCAGAAATTATAATATTTGATATTTCAGACCATGATAGAATACCAAAATATGCAATTATATTAGTGATGATTGTATATGATATCTCCCCTACAGCGGTAGCACCCAAACTTCTTAAATAAAAGTACTTTCCTTTAAGTAAACTTCGCCATTTATTTAGGAGAATAACATTTAAATAAAAACTAACAAGTAATGCTGTTACGTTTGCTACTAATACATGAACATAACCCCCAATCAAAAAATTATACTCGGCTTGGTGGTGAAAGTTGGGTGGCGAGGGTAAATGTATTGCAATATTTGTTAATGAAACAAATACAGCCTCACATATAATTGTGTACCATATTATGCTTTTCGCAATTCTAGGACCATAAATTTCAGCAAGAGCATCACTGAGTGGAAAAAGTAAAGGAAAAATGAGAATAGAAGCGCAATACAATTCATGCCCAAAGGCCACAATTTTATAGGCGACCGTAATCGATGCAAAAAATAAAGACATGTATAACATGCTTAATAATACAATAAGTTTTTCAGGAGGATTAATTTTGGATTGCATAGAAGAACCTAATTAAAATTATTTTATCTTAAGCGCGCACTGTTGTTTTAGAGTTTTGTAAGCTAGATAGTAAATCCAAATATTTAAAATTTCTTCTTGATTCTACCATCACACCAAGAATAGTGTGACTATCTGAAGTTAGTTTAATAAATTCATTAAATGCAGGATTTAAGGTTCTAATATATTTTTCTTCACCATCAATTAATACTTGTCTGAATAAAGGTATTTTTTTACCAGAAGGAATTACAAGAATATGATCAAGGTTTTCAATTTCTATAGTCGGATCAATAAGTAATAATGTTTTGTCAGGAAATTGGGGTTCCATCGCATTTCCTTGTAATAAATAGGCAAAACTTTTATCTGTAATGGCATGATCTAAATAAATAAAAGGTGCTTCAATTGTGCCTGTTGAACCCAAGTAATCTGAAATTGTCTCAGTGGTTAATACTGGTACGGGCACTCTTCGCATTTTACTTGGTTTAAATGTAGTGGATGAAAGGTTGATTGCTTCTTCGCCAATAAGCTGACTAATAGTTATGCAAAAGAAATCAGCAATAGGAATAAGAGTAGAAAGCGTTGGGCTTGATTCTTGAGCGGTCGATCTTAAACGGCTAATTGTACTATGTGGTAGACCAGTATGTTCTGCGAGTTCAGTTGCATCTATCTCGCAAGACTCCATTAATTGGTTGATATTTTTACTGATTATACCTAAATCAATCTTGGTTTGTTTTTTTTTAATCATGATTATCTTAGATCTCATTCATGGGAATTTAAATCAAATATTAATTCATATTGTATAGAAATTTTATCGAATTCACAAGAATATTTACCTATAATACTAAATTTGGAAATAATCACTAAAAACATGTTGCAAGTAAATTTTAAAATTGGTAAGTTTTCCAAATATAGAAATTCGTATATCGTGGGAGTTAGGTAATCATAAATAATTTTAAAATAACTAAACTATAAGGTTTAAAAATGCAAAATTATAATTTATTAAAATTACAGGATAAAAATGAGGAAATAGTAAATTCATTTAACTATCTTCCTGATGATGCATATCTAAACAAAACGGAAGCCATTTATCGCAAACGACGTTATTCAACCGCGCAGATTCAAAATGGCGAATTAATTTGGAATAACAATTCATCAACTTTCATGCAATCAAGTCAAATCAATGCTTATTTAGGTGATGTCAATTGCTCGTATGAGCAAATTGTTCCTGAGGTGTTATGGGTTCCAATATATTGAAGCTTATGCATGAGCTGAAGTTGCTTGCTATAGAAACCATCCTGGTGCGGCTAATGTGAAATTAAAGGCACAAGAAAAATTATCAACTCATCAAATAAAAGAAGCTCTGATAAGAGCTAGAAATTATAAGTTAAGTTTCTGTTAATGTAAAATTTAGAGTAAGGAACTGATAGTGTTTTATGAAAAGTTCGGATTTGTTAAATATAAGTTTTTCAAGGTTAAAAGGTGATGTATTAAGATTGATTGATATTAAAGATAATAAGGTCTGGTTTCAGTTTTGTTATTTTTAAAAATAATAAATTCTGTGTGCAATGGAGTCATTATTTTGACTGATGATAACTGTCGATTCTATCAACAGATAATTTTAATAAGGAAATGGAGTAATGAACACGTGTCAGCAATAGAACCACTATGCCTGTTATTTGGAATTCAGCCAGCTGCATTATCCAAAGAGGAAAAAATTTTATTAGAAGCAGAGCTATTTTTACGATTATGCGAGGAGTTAAGGGAAATATTCAGGGAACAATACAAGGACTACTTTCATTTAATGAAATTAACTAAAGATAAGGAAAATATCATGCTTGAATCTAAGTTTATATCATTTTTTATCCAAGATATTTTGGCAACAAAAGAATATAATTTGGAGGGAATTGCTTTGTATGCTGATACTCATGAAGATGTGCTTCATGAAGCATATGCAGGATTGAATTTATATCCTTCGGCTATTTTGCTGCGAAAAATAATTGAATTACATCGAACTGTTAGACGTGAATTATACCAAAACATCGCAAAAAAAATTGCTTTAGAATATTCATCAGTAGCGTAATTATTATTACAATTCGGAAAAAGAAATTATTCATGTGCTATTTGATGATTGGTAACATCTATAACCGTTTCATATGGGACGGTTATTTTCTATCTATATAGGATTTGAGTGTAGGTTGGTTTGAATATTAGTGCGTATCCTGAAAATATCCTTCTGTTCTTCGAGCATCACTTTTTTTTTGAACGAGTTAATATTATTAACTATATCTAAAAACCAACAGGCAATTTCAGCACTTTGATCGTAAGATGAAGTAATGTCATCCGAAAACCACATACCATCCTTTTGGTTCGCGATAAAATAAGTTGTAATTTTATTGACGACTGACAAATATTTATCATCACCGGTGCATTCATAAATTAGTGAAGCTGCCCAAGCAATCTTATGACTAAAATTACATTCATACACGCTTTTATCACAAGATAGCGAAAAGTCTAGATATGATTTTGCTGCGTTAAAGAAAGAAGGATTGTTTGTTTTTTTGTAAAGCATTACTAAATAGGCTGCTGGATAGCCAATCATAAAATGAAGTTGGTTAGGTTCCTTTGTGCTTACAAAATAAAATGGAGCTTTCTCTTTTGGAAAATTACATATAATGTTTTTTTCTTTATCCAGACGCAAATAAAAGCCATTTTCTAAATGAGGTTGATTGTGGATCGCCTCGCATAAATAGTTTCCGAGTGTAATTGCAGTTTCTAGTTGATCTGATTCGAGGTTAATCAAGCCATAATGAGCAACGCTTAAAACATCTGTCATTTGAGGGGTGTTGTGTATTTCATTCGTTAAAAATCCAGCATTGCCCATGTCATATTGTGAAAGATATTGGTAACCAGCGCTGCCGATCTCTTTTATGGATAATTGATTTACGGCTCTTATAATCCAACCATTTGTATAAGTCCAATATTCAATATAAGCAGAATTTGCACTTTTAAGGTGAGACTCTGTTTTGAAATCACCATCAGTACACATGAAGGTTTTTTTTATATAGCTTAATACAGCGCGAGCTTTTTGAGGTTCATTTGCAGCAATAAACATCATGGGAGATTTGAAATAACAAGCAATATCTTTTACATCTTCTCCATAGGACCCATCTTTTTGTAGTTTGGATGTAAGAAATCTCACTACTTTATTGGCAGAATCAGATAAACTAGGGCACAATTTGTCAGTATCTATTTTAGGTTCGTTATTATTTAGCAAGGGTCTATTATTCATATTGTTATTCCTTATGTGAGTGGGATATCTTCTTGCAAAAGTATAAAGAAAAAATTGCAAATAAAAAATAAATTTTTAAAATGCAGCTTGTTGTTTCGGAAAAATATTTTTTAGGGAAAAATTCTTTTTTTGGATGAAACAGATCAATTTACTGAATTCAATTTTCTCTGAGAAAAACATTGATCACCTTCAAAAAACAAGTTATCATCCAGTAGTTTCCAGTCCGCAATATCGCCTTTTTAAGATTTTTTCTTCTTTTAATCAAATTCTTCCCCTCTGTTTGTGTTGCTTCAAAATTACTATTTAATTCAACAAAAGGAATTCTTATTTATGAAAAAAAATGTATTAACAATCTTTGCTCTATCGGCCACATTAGTTTGTAATGCAGCATTTGCGTATGTATTAGTGGGAGAAGGTCATGTCAGTGAGCCAATTATCACTAATAATGGAATATCAAATTTCCAATTTATAGAAGGCCCTGTTTCTCAGGAGCAAATAGATCAGTTTAGTAAAAAAAAAGTAATGAGCAGCAGCGTAAATGCATCGATAAGCAATGTGAGTGGAAGAGTAAATCAACATATCGAGGTATCGGGAAGTCATAGAGTTAATATAAAAAATGACACTAGCCAGACGGCCTGGTTTAAGTATATGTATACACTAACCATAAATGGGAGATCTACCGACATCGTTAGAAATGTAGATTTAAAGCCAGGTGGATCTTTTTATGCAAGTGATTTCACTAAAGGCGATTTAAACGTAACAAGTCCTGGTTCTTACAGATTAAGCGCGCAAACAAAAAGTGAGGGACCATCAGCATCGGGATCAGATATAAGTTATGCAACTGGCACGGTAAGCAAGTAAAAAGTATACTAGTGTAGCTTTTATTGAGCGGCCCCCGGTTCAATTCCCCCGTCAGTACGGAAAAGTAAAATCTAATAGAATTAATTTCAGTAACACGCCAGCATGTTAATTTGAATGAAGCTGTGATTGAAAAAGATTACTATGTTACTCAAGTTATTCATGCTATTTCTGATATAGAAAATGAATATTTTCGATTAGTCTTTTGCGGTGGTACATGCTTGGCAAAAGTACACCGCATTGTTAACCGCATGTCTGAAGATATCGACTTCAAAATCCAGGTAAAAAAACGGATGTGACTTTCAGTAAAACATGACTTCAAATAACAAAGCCATACTAATGTGGTTTTCGTATATATTATCAATACGAACGGCATTTCGATGCAACCCCTCGATTTTAAAGTCAAACTTAGTATAGAGATTAATAGCAGCAGTATTGTTTTCACGTACTGTTAATTCTATTCGAGTCAATCCGATTTTTTTAGCTTTTTCTAAGGTCGCTATCATTAGAGCTTCACCAATGCCTTTACCACGGTATGAAGATATGATACCCATCCCTAAAACACCTGCATGACTAAAAATCGGTCTATCAAGTGAGGTAATATCACACCAACCAACGACTTTACCTTCGCTTAAGGCAATAAAACTCGGCCAATTGTCTTTTATATTATTCAGAACAAAGGAACGGGATATCTCTAAAGGTGGTCCTTCGAGAAAACCCAAATATTTTTTCTCCTTAGCGACGCTATCAATAGCAACACAATAACCTTGTATGTGTTCTTCAGCAATTGGCATGATTTGATAATTCATAAATGTTGTTTCTCAATTTTCATTAGTACGATGTTATAATCTTGTATTTAAGGTTTAGTAAGCCAAGCTTTTAACGCATCTGCAATCACTTTCGAGAATTGCGCAGAGTTGTGCTTATCTATGAAAGTGATAGCAATCTTGTGTCTTCGTTTCC
>Ga0207028_1164_pt1 | contig 13519 bp, 16 predicted proteins | sample Alteio_BWMinCont_41_FD_153287 | JGI IMG/M metagenome (GOLD analysis project Ga0207028, IMG submission 153287) | Enriched cells from forest soil in Barre Woods Harvard Forest LTER site, Petersham, Massachusetts, United States -... | ecosystem: Environmental > Terrestrial > Soil > Temperate forest >... | reverse complement strand
TTGGAAACAAGCTTCTGCGTGCATTAAAGGATCTCCTAATAAATAGGTTTGGAGCTTTCCGTCTTTGTTTAAAGCGTGAATTTTAACTGGGCTTCCCTTACAATAATGCCAAATTTCATCTGACTTTAAAGTGTGCCATGCTGAAAAATCATCTCCTTTTAAAAGATAATAAATCGCTGTTCCTGCGTTTCTATATTCGTCGTTATAACGATCTTTATCAGATGATTTTACTTCGGCTCTGGATTGATACGAGAGTACAAAATAACCTCCTTCGGGGTGCGGCTGCAAATTGAAATGTTTAATAAGTTTTATAACTTCCTTATCTACATCTGATTTTATTTCTGACCCAAGGAGTTTTTGAGCGTTCAGTTTCAACACCAATGTATCTATTATTTTTAATAAAATTTTGGCTGAAGCTTTTGAGCTACCGTAAACATCTGATTCATGTACTTTATCATCAGTTCCATCATGATGGAGAATATTACTTATTCCGCGCACGGCAAGCGCTGGAATTTTGAGTAACCAAGCAACTTGATAAAATGCAGATGTTTCCATGTCAATAGAATAAGGATTTTCATGTTTTAATTTTTCAAATAATTCCTGAGGAGCAGGAAAAGCATTGGAGCTTACAATGGTTCCTCTATATATTTTCATATCTGAAAAATTAATATTGCTTGCGATCTCTAGTAACTCCTTATCTGCTGAATAAATTGAAGGAAAGCGCTGTTTATTAAGCGGATGCTCAAGACAGCTTGCAAATGGTGTTCCTTCCAGAAGCTTAAAAGCTCCTTGGATCTCGGCTTCAAATGCTTTTTCAACGATAACTACATCTCTGACCTTTAATTCAGGCTTAATACCGCCGGCTGTTCCTGTAAGAAAAATATAATTTGGGTTGAAGTGATTATAAACAAATGTTAGCACACTTGCAGCAAAGGTTGTACCAAGGCCAGTTTGTGCGAGGAGAATTTTTTTATTGTTGTATTCATAAATTTTAAATTTAAAATCTCCTGCTTTAATTATTTCGAATTTGCAATCAAAAAAAACATTTTCAAGGAATTCAAGTTCTTCATGCATGGCAGAAAAAACTGCAAAATCTACTTTTTTTTGACGAGGCTTAAAAAAATCGCTTGGAGCAATAGGCGATGATTCGGTCATTTTTTTTATATTTCCAGTTAACATTATTTCCTCTTCTATGTGAATTATTTAAAATAAAATGGATTAAAGTTTGTGTTGTAATCATAGACGTCTATTTTTTCACTGTGTTTTAAAAATTTAGCAATCAATGCTACTGGCGTAGCTTTTATTGAGCGGCCCCCGGTTCAATTCTCGCGTCGGTACGGAAAAATAGGGGGCCGTGTGGGAGATCAGTCACCTAGGATTAAAACCGTGTTATTTAAACCAATATTATTTTTTGAATCTCCGGGCGATAATATTCAGCTTTGCCCACCTCAATAGTTAAATTATTGTAGCATTGAAAATTAGCTCCGTTATGAGTATGGCCGCACAGTACTAAAAATTCAATGCCAGGGTTTTTTTGAGCCAGTGTACTCAAAAGATCACCCATGACTTTAGAGCTAAAATAAGGTAACCAATCATCGCTACTTATTTTGCCTTGATATAAGCAAGCTTCTTTAAAAGGTGGAACATGAGTTAATACAATTATCTTTTTGGCTTTTTGACTAATGGCTTGCTCTAAATCATTTTGTAAGCTCATAGCATCAACATCAGCCAATTGTTGCATTTTATCAAGCAACTGGTATTTACCAATGATTTTTTCCTGAAATAAATCAGCAATCATTCTACTGTCATTGAGTACAACGCGACTATTTTGGTAATCACCTAAACGACCATCTGCCCATCCATCTTGACCAATTAAAAAGGTATCATTATCTAATTTTTGCATTTTCGATGCTGGTAACCAGAATAATTTATTGTTTTCTTCGGTTAAAATTGTCATTGCATCGCGCACTTCAGTAATTTGACCTTTATAGTAATCGTGATTACCTAAAATAAAATAAATAGGTTTATTAATGTAGCTAGCCATTTCATTTAGTATATCTACTAAACTTGGTGCTTCTGCAATATCGCCACTAATTAAAACACCATCACATTGTGTATTAACAATTTCTTGGTAAAATTTTTGACGTGCAATATCATCAATAAAATTAAGATGAATATCAGTTAACCAAGCTAGCTTATCACTCATTTTCAATAATTCCTTTAATTCGCTTTTTAATAGTTTCGAGTCTTGATGCGATGTCTGGAACATCATCAATATGAGCTGGTAAAGCAGTGATAAATTCACTGTCGTTTATCATTTCTTTAAAGAAATTTTTGAGATGCTGCTTTAATATATTATTTTCTAAATTTACTTCATCTGCAATTTCAACATAGCCAGAGATGACATTGATAATATCTTCAAAATCCTGACTTGCAAGAAAGTCTCTATTGCCCCTGGCGTGAAATGCTTCAATTTTTGTGGCAAGCAAATAAGGTGCTGTTACGGATTTAATAGCGAGATCATTTGCTAATTGGTGGGTGATTGGATTTTTAATGGCTTTTTTATACCAACGATTTCCAAATGTTAATATTTCCTCATCGGTTGGCATAACATCCAGAATAATATCATCATAATACCAACGGCATATGACAGGCTCATTTATTGACTGTTTAAATCCTTGTTTTTCTAATTTTTTAGCAAATTTATAATATTCTGATCTTGAAATGATATCGACAATACAATCCACATCCCTCGTAGGTCGTACATCAAACAATAATGGATCATTAATAAAAAGTGCGGTGGAGCAACCTCCTAAATAGACTACCTCTTCATTAAGTACACCTAATTTTCTTGCGACAAACTCAAGCATTCTTAAGTTTGCTGTCGCTCTTCTCAGTCTGTTTGTTTCCATGTAACTTTTCCTTTAATATCTTAATTGCCATATTTCTTTCTCGTGCTCGTCCACTGCGTATAGCATCAACTAGTACAAGTAACTCATAAAAAAGCGGGTCTGGGAATTGAGCAAGGGATTTAGGCACTGAACTGTATAAAGGTTCTAAGGTTAATCCTCGTTTATCACCTTCTACGTAGGGCCATACAGGAATAGGGTCATCGCCTAAAATAAAATGTTTTTCCAATATTGGAGCAGCATAACTCGTTGCAATTCCTCGAGTATAGGCACCTAGCTTTACTGGAATAAAGTACTTTATACCTGATATCAAGCATTCTTCACAAGCTGCTTTATTAGGTAAAAATATTATTTTATTTTTAGGATCTTCGGTTAGGACCGGGCTCAATAAGCCGGATAAGACCAATCTCTTCATTCCAGCATTTACTTCTGAGACACTCATGCATAAAAGGGTGGCAAGCTTGTTTTGAGATAAATATGCATCATCCTGGTCGTTTTTATTTAAGACCATAACGGATAATATTTTTAAAAGTATCACTATATCTTGAGGCTTGAGCATAGAATTTATCCGCTTGGCTAGATATAGGTAGTATAACACATTATATTTGCTGTTCGCGATTCGCGAATAGCAAATAAATAGCACTTAATAATTAATTTATTAATATTCAAGAAGTTATATGAAAATTTATTCGTCTATTTTCTGGCTATAAAATTGGTCATTGATTTTAAGCGATCAAACATTAAACTACTTTGAAATCCATCAAAGAATCTAATGCGCAATGAAAACAAAATATAATATAGCATTAATACCAACCTCAAGGGCGATAGAGTTTGTCAAGTTATCTAATACATTTTCGAATATAGCCGATCGGTACTTACAAGGAATGCTTTTGCATTCCTTGCGCTTGTCTTAACGTATACTAAGCACAGCTTTATCGCTAACTTCCCTAAGAGTACTACCTTCAGCAGCGCGGGTTATCGCAGTAATTAAATAATTTCCTGGAGCTCCCATCGTAAAATTATTAAAACCTTCTCGTTTTGGGCAAATATAATATCCTGGGTCTAAGTAAAAGGTTCTTGCGTCAAGCGCATTGTCTCTCCCAACCATTAAATCAAATCGGTATCCATATTGCTGTAAGGAAGAGGTTCTATTACTTAAGCATGTAGCTTGACTAGCCCATACTCCAGTAGCTTTATTGACTCCTCCAGAAGCGTTTTTAGTTTTAGCACTCAAGCTATCAATGCCGAATGCATTAGCTCCATATTTAATTTCTGTGTCAGATATTTTTCGCACATCAAAAGTAACAGGCGATACATGGCTGACACCCGGTGTTCTAACATGTTCCTCACTAATAATTGTTATTCCCTGAGTTGCAAATGCATTTATTGATATTAAAGATGTTAAAATTACTATTGTCTTTTTCATGTTCTATCCTTTTTTAGGTATTTTAAATAATAAATAAAATTAATTTTAAGGGAGTTTTTTAACTTCCATTTCTACAGGAGCGACACTTGATACTCCAGATGTGCTAACATGTTCTTCGCTTATTATAGTTATTCCTTCTTGTTTGTTGTTCTTTAGCTCTGATTTTGTTTCTGAAGCGAAGATAGAAAATGATACTATTAACAATAAAACTGTATTAATTATTTTCATGACATTTTATCCTTTCTCCAATTAATATTAAATCTAAGCATAAAGCCATTTATAATTTAAGGGGCAACATTTTTTATTTTACGCAACCTCAGCGTGATCTAAGGTGATTTTATTGATAATTTCACGATAAAGATCTGCTCGAACAGATCGATGCAAATCAATGACTCTTTGTAGTAAAATGGCAGATGGATTCGTATTAAGGCCTATAATAATCTCGTGCAGAATATCTTCGTGTACATTCATGTAATGAGCAATTCCAGCCATAGTATATTCATTTGTAGACAAGATATCTTTAATTATTAAGCATATAAAATTAGCATCAAGCATGGTGTTCTCCATTTGAATAGTAAACTTCATTAAAGTGAAATACTCTTTATGTTGTTGTCTAAAAACATTTTTAAGCTGATTGCAGACCCCTGAAAAAAAACCTGCTTCTAAAATTTTTCGCTCATCTTGTGAAAATTTATTCAAATCAGTTGAGGCTAAGCGATATAGTGGTTCTACTGAAGACATAATTATTTTTTCTCCATAAATATAAAGATAATCCATTTAAAATAAGATTTATTTGATATGAATCGAGTTAAATCGATGATTTAGATAAAAATTGATCCAATAAAAAATTGTTGCAATGATTTCATATTAGTCAATTATCAAGAGTTTGAGGGTGTGAGTTAAGGTAGGGGTGAGTAGACTGATCACCTCATTGATTGATGGTTGCATGTAACAGTTAATATAAATCCTAAGCATAATTCCTCTTTCCTCCTTTTAAAAACTATTGTATAAAATGACTAAGAACGTTCAAGAACGATAATTAATATTCTATAAAAATGAAATTTACATAAACATTAACAAACTATCAAGCACATTTATAGATTTTTTTTGTTCTTAAACATTTTTATTTGAGTTATTTTTTTAAAGACCCTGTTAAAACGAATTGATAACATATGCAACTAATTTTCTCCTTAACTGAAAGGGATGAACTATGGAAATAGAAGATATAAGCATTACTAGCACTTGGCGGACAGATATTGATATCTTTAATCGATGGTTAGATAATAGACATGCTATACTTGAGCCTGGGTTAGTACCACAGCCTTCTATTAAGGTATTGGTTTTCTTGGCTTTACTTGATTCAGAACAACCTTTAACTTATGAAAACATTAGAGAGATATTCCAAAAAAAGAAAATAATAAAAGGAAAAATTCCTAATAATACATTACGTACTTCTGTATTAAATCTAAGTAAAACTTTAGATAAATTTAATCATGATTTACAAATTAAATCATCAAGAGGATTATTTCAATTAATCAAAAGAATAAAAACGCATGATATACAAGCTCAAAAAATAACTTATTCTGATCCTGTAGTTCTATTGCTCGATCCACCGGCCATTAAAGCAGAGGAAGTAGCATGTGCTCTCATTGAAAAAGCTGTATTACCACTTCCAGGGCTATATTTTTTAGAATGGTCAGCTCGTTGGTGGGAAACATATTCCAGTAAAGAAGCCGAAATACGAGTTGAATATGAAAGTGGTGCGTGGGAACGATTGGGTATCAAAAATCGTTTATATAAAGACAATCAGGTTCTTGGAATGATAGGTTTAGCGCCAGGCGAAGGTCTAGCTGAAATAGGGTTACTTAAAAAGATATTAGCTAATTCTGATCAAAAGATACATTATCTTGCAATTGACTCATCACAAAAATTGCTAAGAGATCATATAGGTCTTTTAAAAGAAGTATTAATGCCCGAAATTGAAAGTGGCCAACTGATATGTGCTGGAATAGTGGCTGATATATTTTCAGGATTAAGAGAAGCAGTTGAACGTACAAAACATGAATTTAATAGCAGAAAAATTAGCGATTTTCTCCCACAATCTTGCAGTATGTTAGTGACTTATTTGGGAAATTGTTTAGGAAATAATTATCAAGATCAAGAAACAGAATTTTTTTCAATGGTGCAAAGCATTTTCCAAAATCGTCCTCTAGAAATTTTGACAGGAGTTTCGGTTATGCGAGCCATCCATGATGAATATATTAGAAATTGGGATGATTTTTTACTTCAAACTCCAAGACACTTAATGCATACGAGGGGATTACTTGAATCTTCAAGAAATGAAAATTCAACAGAACCTTCAGAGTTTATGCTGCCTGCAGATCAAAATAATCGTTGTCCTCCAATCAAGCCAGAAACTTATATTGTAAGACATGGTATTAAAGGACAAATCTATCGCTTTTACTATAAATTGGCTTTTGATCTTGACATTGCAAAATCTTTACATCAAACTTCTCGTCCATTACCCAAGGGTACTCTCATTCTTCTGCATAGTATCATTAAATATGATATGCAAACACTTGTACGAGGAATTGAAGCGTCAGGTCTTTTTAAAGTCAAGTATGATCCCTCCTATCATCAAGTCGTTAACACCTCCAATGGTACACGAGAATATGCAATTTTTAGTGCTTATTTAGAAGGAAATAATAGTGAATATAAAACAGGATATTAGATATTACTTTTTTTCATTTTCCAATTTCATCGCTGCTCTTGGTGGAGGTATGATTCTGGGAAAAGGAGTTGGAATTATTGATCAACCTTTTCTACAAGGCGGTTCTATATTAGCATTTTTTGTGGGAACGACGCTGGGACTTTTTTTCTTACAAATCATTCCTAAAAAAATATCTCATACCATTGCACGTTCATTTTCAATTTTAGCAGGAATAACAGCTTTAATACTTTTATATATATTCAAAGTATATTCTATTAATACAAAAATTTATGATACTCCTGCAGTTATCTTTTTTTCTCTTCTTAGCATTCGATTTGGTTTTTGGTTTTACTCTAGAGTGTTAAGAGCATCATTAGCGGCTGGCAAACAACAAAAAATAGCATGGGTAGAGTTAGGGTATTATGTTGGTATGATCGGTGGTTTAATAGTATGGACTTTTTTAGGAATCGAGATCGGTATTGCATCGGCATTAATAATAGATGCTTGCCTTCAATTTGCTGCTGGAACAATTGATTTATTTGTAGGTAGCTCATCTTCAGCGCCAACTAAATCTATATCTGTGAATTCATCCACATCTTCAAATTTATTTCAAAGCCAATATTTAATTGGTTCTATTATCTTTCTTACTATTGGTATACAAGTAGTAATTTTTAGTCTTACACATCATGTTTCTGTTCATTTTACTCCTTTGTTACTGGCGTTCTATTATCTTGGTGCATCTATAGCGGCTATTTTCTGTAAAAAATTTCAAGTGTATTTAGAATGGAAAACAAATAAAGCGATTAGTTTTGCTAAAATATTTTTAAGTTCAAAAATAAATAGTCGAGGAACTAGTTTTATTAGCTGTGGTGTTTTATCTTCTGTTTGTGTCGCTATTGCCATTTTAGGGGTCATTTATTGGCAATGGGGTTTTGAAAGTTCAGTTAAAATGAAAGAAATTCTATTATTAGCTCTGGTTTTCACCGCCGCATTTTTTTACGAAATTCTTGCACTAGCCATTTTGGATCGTATTGGTTTAGAAGAACGTTCATTAAATAGCCAAAATTTGTTAATGCATGCGTATGGGTTTATGGGTATTAGTGCCGCCATTTCATTATGGTTGTTAAGTATTTTAAAAAATTCGACCGTAAGTTTATTCTTTACCTTATTTTCATGTGTGATATTTTCTATCATTTTAACTAGACGAAAAACTGGCAGTGTGTTATGAAAATTGAATATATAGAAATAATTAAACCTAGAATCTCTGATATTAATTACGGTGGGCATGTAGGTCATGTAGAGCTCATTCATTTATTACATGAAGTGCTTGTAGCGTAAATATCCAACACCTCGCGCCAAAATACTTTCTCTGATGAACGAATATCACGAATACGCGCCAACAATTCATCAAAGTAATTACCACCGCCAGCTTTCTTTAAACGTTCGTCATCAAGGGCAAACCCCTTAATAAGGTATTCTTTTAATCGTTGGGTTGCCCATATGCGAAACTGCGTACCACGAATTGATTTTACTCGATATCCTACCGATATGACTACGTCTAGATTATAATAAGCCGTATTGTACTTTTTTCCATCATTTGCAGTAGTCAAGGATTCCTTGACTACTGAATCTTTGACCAATTCGCCTTCATCAAATACGTTTTTAAGATGCAAGCTGATATTTTGTTTTGTGGTCTGAAACAACTCAGTCATTTGCATCTGCGTTAACCATACTGTCTCACCCTGGAGGCGCACATCTATGCGAGTTTTGCCATCCTCCGTTTGGTATAACAGAACTTCATCTTTTAGCACGCTGTCTTGAGATGGCATATAGCCGCTCCTTTAGTTAATTGAATAGAAGTTAATTAAGCCATAATGAGCAACGCTTAAAACATCTGTCATTTGAGGGGTGTTGTGTATTTCATTCGTTAAAAATCCAGCATTGCCTATGTCATATTGTGAAAGATATTGATAACCAAGACTTCCAATTTCATTTATTGATAATTGATTTGCTGCTCTTATGATCCAGCCATTTGTATAAGTCCAATATTCAATATAAGCAGAATTTGCACTTTTAAGGTGAGACTCTGTTTTGAAATCACCATCAGTACACATGAAGGTTTTTTTTATATAGCTTAATACAGCGCGAGCTTTTTGAGGTTCATTTGCAGCAATAAACATCATGGGAGATTTGAAATAACAAGCAATATCTTTTACATCTTCTCCATAGGACCCATCTTTTTGTAGTTTGGATGTAAGAAATCTCACTACTTTATTGGCAGAATCAGATAAACTAAGGCACAATTTGTCAGTATCTATTTTAGGTTCATTATTATTTAGCAAGGGTCTATTATTCATATTGTTATTCCTTATGTGATTGGGATGTATTTTTGCAAAAGTATAAAGAAAAAGCTGTAAATAAAAAATAAATTTTTAAAATGCAGCTTGTTGTTTCGGAAAAATATTTTTTAGGGAAAAATTCTTTTTTTGGATGAAACAGATCAACTTACTGAATTCAATTTTCTCTGAGAAAAACATTGATCACCTTCAAAAAACAAGTTATCATCCAGTAGTTTCCAATCCGCAATATCGCCTTTTTAAGATTTTTTCTTCTTTTAATCAAATTCTTCCCACCTGTTAGTGTTGCTTCAAAATAACTATTTAATTTAACAAAAGGAATTCTTATGTATGAAAAAAAATGCATTAACAATCTTCGCGTTATCAGCCATATTAATTTGTAATGCTGCATCTGCATCTGCATATCAATTGACAGGTGAGGGACATGTAAGCGAACCTGTGATTGTAAAAAATGATCCTAACTTTCAAGTAATAGAGGATGCTGGTACTATAACAGCTGACCCTCAAAAAAAAGTTCCGACAAGGTATAGCAAAAGTTAAAATCTCAAATGTTAGCGGTAGAGTAAATCAACATATCGGTGTCACCGGTGATCATAGTGTCTATATTAGAAATGATACAAGCAGCACACAATGGTTTAAATACTCACATCAACTCATAATTGATGGATATAATCATAAATAATTTTAAAATAACTAAACTATAAGGTTTAAAAATGCAAAATTATAATTTATTAGAATTACAGGATAAAAATGAGGAAATAGTAAATTCATTTAACTATCTTCCTGATGATGCATATCTAAACAAAACGGAAGCCATTTATCGCAAACGACGTTATTCAACCGCGCAGATTCAAAATGGCGAATTAATTTGGAATAACAATTCATCAACTTTCATGCAATCAAGTCAAATCAATGCTTATTTAGGTGATGTGAATCGCTTGTATGAGCAAATTGTTCCTAAGGTGTTATCTTATCTAGAAAAAAATGTTATTTCTTTAGCTAAAGAGCAATTACCAAAACAAAATTATAAGATTGGGGTTCATCAAATTAGGATTACTGCAAATAATCAAAATATGGGAAAACCAGCACCTGAAGGCATTCATCAAGATGGATTTGACTATGTCATGGTCATTTGTTTCAACATACACAATGTAGCGGGTGGCAATTCAATTTTAGTTGACGCTAACGAACATTCAAGAATTCTTTATGAAGGCATCTTGCAACCCAATGAATGCTTGCTTTTTAATGATAAAACATATGCTCATTATGCTTCTCCGATCGTGCCTAAAATGCCGGGGCCATGCTATCGCGATGCTTTTGTGGTAACCTTCGAGAGTGAAAATTAAAATATGAAACAAACAATCCCAGATACTTACACTATACAAAAATGGTTATTTGATGAAGCTGAAGGTAGATTTGATATCGATTTGGCGGAAAGTGGAATTCAATATCATCATGTCAATGACTTAACAATAGACTACAATTATGATTTAAATTACAGTTTAGATCGTGGAAAGCTAGAATTACGCAAAGCTATTGCGGAAATGTATTCGGTAAGCGAAGATAATATTGCAATAACGAATGGTGCTCAGGAAGCATTGTATCTCTTTTATCGTATTTTTTTATCTGATAAGGATCATATCATTACTTTCACACCTGGATGGCAACAATCTTGGGAAATTCCACACATCACAGGTGCAGAAGTCACAAAAATTAGATTACGGGCTGAAGAAAACTATCGATTAAATATTGACACAATTAAAAATTCGATAAAATCTAACACAAAGTTAATCATTTTCAGTAATCCGAACAATCCAACGGGCGTCTTGTTGTCTGAGTCAGAACTATTGGAGTTAACTCAATTATGTGAAAAAAATAACATTTTTATGGTTGCCGATGAAGAGTATTTCACCGACTATCAAAATAGCTTGATTAAAAAGGTAAAACATTCCTGTATTGTAGGTAGTTTATCAAAAGTATATGGATTTCCAGGCTTAAGATTAGGATGGCTAATTTCCGATCAAAAAAATATCGAAGCTGTAGTTAATTATAAAAGATATGTCTCGGTTTCTAACTCTAGTTTATGTGAATATCTTGGAATTAAGATATTATCAAATTATAAAGTTCACCTTACTCACTATGCTAACTTAGTCAGTGAAGGATACAATATATTGCGTAATTGGATTGCCGATTTTCCTATCCTTGATATTACTCAACCGGAAGGTACCCCTTTTGCCTATATTAAATTATCTAATAATATTAATTCGTATCAATTTTGTCGCTCATTATTAAAAAACCAAAAAGTATTGTTGATGCCTGCTGAAGTATTTGAAGATGAATTTGCAATTCGTGTTTCATTTGGTCGTGAAAAAAATATTTTGATGCCTGGACTTGCAAAAGTGGCATTAGAATTAACTGATACGAATATAGATTAAAAATTTATGTCCAATTCAATTATTTATTCCGGATTCAAAGCGTCTCTTGGCGCACTTTTTGGTTATGTAGCATTGGGATTATCATTCGGCTTCTTGTTTCAAAAAGCGGGAGCCGATTGGTATTTGGCTCCTTTAATGAGTCTAATCGTTTACGCAGGAGCAGCGCAATTTGTAGCTGTAGCGCTTCTGGTAAGTCATGGACCTTTATCGCAAATCTTAAGTGCGACTTTTTTTATTAATCTAAGGCATATTTTTTATGGAATTTCATTCTTAGGAAAATTTCCTAAGAACAAATTTTTAAAAAAAATGTATATGATTTTTGGTTTAACTGATGAATCTTATTCAATTTTAACAAGCACATCTGAAGAATATAACGAAACATTTTCTTTTTACGTTATTCTTTTTTCGCATTTTTATTGGGTTTTAGGTTCGTTACTTGGCGCATTTTTAGGGATGTATCTGACTGCTAATTTATCTTACTTAGAATTTACGTTACCTGAATTATTCGTCATTTTGTCAGTAGAACAAGCTTATGCAACCAAAAATGCTTGGCCGTTTTTAATTGCATTTGGATCATCTATCTTTGCTCTGTGGTTTTATCCAAGCCAGATGTTACTGATTGCTATTTTGCTTTCTACATTAATTATTGCGATTTGTTACATGTTAACAAATAAGTTTTCAACCACTAATCTTGCGAATCAAAAAACATGAATACAAATTATGTATTAATAACAATATTTTTAATGGGGATCATAACGTTTCTTTTTAGAATACTACCATTTTATTGCATGGAATTTTTAAAGCAATACAACATCGTTTTTCATCTTGGCAAAACACTACCAGCGTGCGTAATGGTAATATTGGTGATGTTTTCTTTAAAAGATATTAATTATGCAGCCAATCCTCATGGAATGCCCGAATTCATTTCTTTATTGATTACCATTGTCGTACACGCCATCAAGCGCAATGTATTTTTGAGTATGGTTCTTGGAACTTGTGGTTATATTTTTTTAACAGATTATATGTAGAGTAAGAAAATGAAAAAAATAACTGAATTAAATATCTATTTCACAACAGGTTTGGCATTATTTGCCATGTTTTTTGGTGCAGGAAATATTGTATTTCCATTGATGTTAGGTGCAACTGCGGGTAAACATTTTAGCTATGCGCTTATAGCTTTTTTAATATCCGGAGTTGGCATGCCCATGATGGGGTTATACACAGTGGGATTGTATAAAGGTAACTATTGGGAATTTTTTAATATATTAGGAAAAATTCCAGCATTCATTATTGTAACATTTCTTATTTTTATCATTGGCCCACTATTTGCTGCACCGCGTACTGAAATCGTCGTATATGAATCCTTGTCGCACTTTTTGCCAGAGTTTTTTCATGCTCATTTTTTCTTTAGTCTGTTGTATTTTACAATTGTTTTCATTTTAGTATTTAATAAACAACGCGTACTTGATGTCATTGGTAAAGGAATTTCACCGATTAAATTATGTACTTTTTTTATTTTAATTATAGCAAGCATAATAGGAAAGCATGCATACTTTAATTCGGAAGAACAGTCATTACTGCCAGTAGTAAATAATGCTTTCGCGGCAGGCTATAGTACCATGGATTTATTAGGCGCCTTTTTTTATTCACATGTAGCGTATGCAAGCATTTTATTTAAATGT
>Ga0207028_1163_pt1 | contig 13866 bp, 12 predicted proteins | sample Alteio_BWMinCont_41_FD_153287 | JGI IMG/M metagenome (GOLD analysis project Ga0207028, IMG submission 153287) | Enriched cells from forest soil in Barre Woods Harvard Forest LTER site, Petersham, Massachusetts, United States -... | ecosystem: Environmental > Terrestrial > Soil > Temperate forest >... | reverse complement strand
TGCCGAAGTCCTTTAGCATCCAAGTGTATCAGGTTGTGACAAGACATGGCAAAATCAGGGTTAGCTTCCAAAAAGTCAACCTGTTTTTGAAGTTTTAAAGGGTCTATCCAATAATCATCCCCGTCTATCATGGCAATATACTTTCCTTCTGCATTTTTCACCAGATTAAGAAAGTTCCATCTTCCGGTGGGTTTACCATTTATATAAATGACGTTTTTACGGTCATTCAGAAACAATTTGATTTTGTCGGGGTATTTATTCTTATAATCAACACAAATTGCCCTTGTGTCATCTTTAGAATCATCTTCTCCTATAAGAATTTCAAACGGGAAGCTGGTTTGCTGCATTAAAACACTTTCAAGGCATTTACTTATATAGGGTTCATGATTATAGGCAGGGATAACTACGCTGACCATCACATTATTTTTAGCTTCTTCCATTGGGTACAGAAATAATTATCTCTTTTTTAATTTCCATACTAAATGTTTAAATAATGAGCCCTCCTCCCCTAAGAAGTCAAATAATGTTTTTATCCTTTCTTCATTCTTCTCTAAATCCGCTTCCGAAATCTGTCCTCTTAACTGTAATATTCTTACTATTTTATGAAAAAGAGTAATTCCTTGTTTATCCATAATTTCAAATCCGCTTCTATTGTATATATCCTTCAACTCATTTTGAGTGAACGCTCTGAATGTAAGATTATTATTTCCTTTTACTTCATTAAACCGGCGTTGTTCAAAAGTGTCAAGAGCATCATTTAAGTTTTCAAAAATTAATGCACTTAAAATAAAACCTTCCAGGTTTGGGTCGCTGGTGATAAAGATACCATCCTGTTTAAGAAGAGCTTTAAGTTGCCCGAGGCAGGATTCATAAAGTTCATTATAGTAATAGAGAACACCAATGGTAAGCAATACATCAGCAGATTCTCCCTTTATTGGCAGGTTAGCTAAATCTGAATGAATTAAAAAAACTTTATCGCTGTTATCAGTAGATTCAATATAAGAAGACAGTTCTACCAGCAACTTGTAATCAAAATCAACGCTGATAATTCTGGTCGCCCCCTTTTTCAGCAGATATTCTGTAAAACGTCCATCGCCGCATCCAAAGTCTAATATTGTGATGCGAGATAAATCAATACCTGATAGATATTTATCAAAAAGTTTAAAATAATAAGGGCTTTCCCAATTTACCTGGTGATATTTTACCTCTTTAAACTTCCGGAGGAAAGCGCCCTTGGTATGTTTCTCATGAAACTCTTTGGAGTCGCTGTTATTAATAGTGCACTCCAATATATTGTCATTAAAGGAAAGTTTACCTGAATCTAACTTTTTTTTCGCATTTTCATTCAATACTTCATAAGCCCAGGAATGATGAATATCCATTACTTTATTTATATTAAAAGTTTCAACGTATCAGTTACAAAAACGGGGTATCCGTATTCCGAAAAAACCTTTTCAGAAAGTGCAAGTATTTTTTCCTGCGGAACAGATTTATGGTATAATAATCCTAGACATGTTCCGCTGTGGGTATTTATTACTCCAAGAGGATTAAATTTAGATACTGAATCACAAACTTTTTGCCTTATAAGGTTTTTGTGTAATTTCAGGTGAATTCTTGTTGATTCAGTAGCGCACTCTGCAATCTTTTTATCGTTTTTATCGGCGAAACATTTTTCCAGCGAGAGCAACAGTTTTTCATACCTGCGTTTAATGTCGTCAGTAAAAATCAGGTGTTTATTGTATGTAACCGTATCTACTTCTCCTCCAAAATCAATAGCGATTATCCAATATTGAGGAATATATAAAAGTTCCTTTATCAATTTACCCTTCCGGTGGTTATACACTACACAAGACTTAAACATAAGTCCGTCATGCGGTTCAATACTGATAAATATTTCGGATATGGTTTTCTCTCTTAATAAAAAACCAAAAATCTCCTGCAAAGCCCTGATAGTTGAAAGCATATCGGCAGTGCTGGAACTTAACCCTTTGCCCACTGGAATATTTCGGCTGAATGAAATAGTAATTTCGTAGCCATCCATAATATCCAGTTTTTCGAGCAGCATGGCGGCTACCTGCTTTGACTTATAATACTCACAGTTAATTACAAGCGGTCCTTTTCGCTTTACAGCCGTCAGGTTGCATATTGACCATAAATCAATGGGGAGGGTTACCAGGAAATCCGAATCATTTGTAAGTCTGCCCTGCAATATTTCGCCAAAACTTGCGTGAGATTTTCCATAACCTACAAAAATATTTGAACCAATCATGTTATTTTATTTTATAAGGGCTTTCAGTTTATCCATATTTTTCCACCCCGAATCACCAATAATCATAACAGTATTCCCCTTAATTTTATGTTTCTGTATTCCCTTAATAAGGGTATGTAATACGGCTCCCGACTGGAACCCTCCGAATATTCCCTGTTCTGCGAGTTGGGCAGTTCTCCATTCAGCCTCCTGCTGATTAACCATAAAGGTATCATCATAAAGTTTTCGCAACTCTACAATAAAAGGAGTTATATAATCTCCGTCCACAAATGCTCCTGTACCCGGTATTTTAGTCCCTGATGCCGACTGGGCGGTTATAATTTTTACAGATGGGTTCTTTTTCTTAAAGTATCTTGCCACACCGCACATGCTTCCTCCCGAACCCATAGAGCCTGCAATGGCGGATACGTCAGGAAGGTCATTATGAATTTCAGGCGCTAATGTTTCAAAGGATGCCATCGGATTGCATGGATTATGAAGCTGGTCGAGAAAACAATATTTTTGCTGTCCTTCAGGTGTTTCCGCCCATTGTTTACAGAGATGATTGCCCTCAATAGTTATATCACCAAACACGTCAAGTTCAGCGCCAAAATATTTAATAAATTGTTTTTTGTCTTCTGTCAACTTGGTATTACAAATAACTTTCACCTTATAGCCCATTACTTTCCCGAAAAAGGCAATAGCGCAAGCCATATTTCCGCTGCTTGCGTCTAATAGTATTTTGTTTTTTGGGGCTTTCCCGTTCTTTATAGCGTCCTTAATGTTATAAATGCATGCCCTGTCTTTAATGCTCCCTGTAGGGTTCATACTTTCCAGTTTCACATAAATCCTTGCATCAACCTCGTTTGTCTTGAATTCCAATAAGGGCGTGTTCCCGACAAGTTCCTCGACAGAATGATATAACATGCTATTCTTTTTGTAAATGTACTATAACGTGCTTTTCAATATTACCCAAAATATCGTGCATTTCATCAAACGAGTCAAATTTAAGTAATAAAAGACCCATCCGGAACGAAGTATTGATAAATTTGTGAACTTTATCTCCGGGGGCCGGAGAGATGAATTTATAAATGATTCTTTTCTCTAAAACCGGGGAGAACTCTATAGATTCAAAAATCCCGTCCTTCTCCGAATGCAAAACATTATGAGCATAATAGCCTAATATTTCTCCCGAATAATTGATGGCATACTTTTCACCGAGGCACTGGTATATTGAACCTTCAATAAGATCTATTCCGGTGTGGTAATATATTATATCATTGAACATATTGCCACCATTTCTTGCTCCAATATCAATAATTACAGGCTTGCCGTCTGCATTTTCAATAATATCAACATTAAATACCCCCGTATTAATTTTAAAGTAGGTAATTATTTTTTGAATATCATCTATTGCGGAGGCGAGAAAGTCCGGATGTTTGGAAGCAGGTAAAGAAATTGAACGCGGAACAATTCCATTGATACGTGTATTAAAATGGACATCGCCAAAACAATAGAATATTATTTTGCCTGAATCAATAAAAAAATCTCCGGTCATCAAAAATCCTTTTCGCAGGATATATTCTTCAAAAATTATCTTTTTCGCTCTTGAATATCCCGTTGCTTCTTTATAAAAATCAGTTATTTCTTTGCGGTTAACTGTACCGTCAGGGAGTTTTTCTATCTTATGTATCCCTTTACTGCCTGAAGTGTCAACGGGTTTAATAATTCCGCCATTGGGAAAAGTTTTAAGGGCAGCTATAATATCATCTACTCCATTAACTTCATAAAAAGCAGGGGTATTTAAACCACACTCTACCATTGCTTTGCGAAAAGAATATTTATCTGAAAGCCTCATAACAGAAGAATAGCTGTTCCCGGGGATTCCTAACTTTTCTGAAACATACGCAGCCGTATTCGCAGCAGGGTCGGCTGCATAGGCAGATATACCATCAATATTCAATTTTTTTGCCAGGGCTAAAACAGCCTCTTTATTTGTAGTACTGACATTATGGTACTCGTTTGAAATTTTATGACCGGGATTATTGGGCAGATAGTCGCATGTAATAACATATTGACCTAAGTCCATGGCTTTCTTAATGAAAGATATTTGAATGTCTGCCCCTCCTAATAATAATATTCTTTTTTGCTTTCCCGTGTTCACAATCTGCGGGTGAATATTCTGTGGTAAATCATCCGGCTTGTAAACTCCATTATCAAAAAGGGTATATTGTTCAAGCAAATTCCTTATTTCAGCAGGCGAATTAAACATCATAACATCAATTATAGACAGGTTCGGAACAAAGGTGTTATAAAACTGTTTATAGGAATGGTCGTGTGTTTTAATAAAAAAGAGATTGATGTTCTGTTCCGCAAATTCTTCTTTATGATATAAATCGGAACTTCCCCCTATAGGGCAAATCAGTGTGCCGGCATTTTCTTTTTTGCAAATATCAAACAGCCTGTATTTTGCTTTCAGTTCGCTGTTATTGTATATAGTAGAACTATCTGTAAATAAAGTTTTAATTCCAATGTAAGAAGAAGAAAGAGTAACGCTTCTTTTAGCTAATTCAGAAATCATTGCAACTTCCGGGGTAAGTACGGTTGAAATAAGTTCGGAAACTTCTTTATAGAAAGGTGCCTTTTTATAATTAAATTCTATGGTTTTCAAAAACTTACTTAGCCACCGTTCATAGTTAACCCGGTCAATTTTTGTAGCATTTATCAATGCAAATGAACTCATGTGATACAGAGGCACAGAAAATTTCCAGGATTTTCCGTTCAGCAGTATATCATTGCGGTTAATCCATCCATATTCTATAAAATTAACATCATCATAGAATACAAATTTTTCTGCCGCATTAATCATTTGGAAATAACCAATGTAAGGGAACAGATATGGCTGCATTATAGCGAGCTTCATGCTATTAATGAATTATGTCGTATCATTATTTGTTATCCAAGGGGGTTAAAGGGAGGCAAATGTAAGTATAAACTTACAATCATTTCAAGAACTGTTCAAGATTGGTGCCCGTCAACTCACTGTATATTTCGTTTATAATAGTCTTATCCAGTTCATTTTTCCACACGTCATTTAGCTTTTTATGCCTCATAATGTCGTAAGGGTCATCACTATGTGTATTCCGGCTTTGTATTATGAAATCAGCGGTTTGCTTTTCAACCTTTAGTTCACAGAAATCAAAAATATCCTTCACTGCCTGTTCAGTCACCGTATTAAGGTCTTCATAGTTTACTATTATAATATTAGACGGGTATTTTTCTGATAATGAAATAAACAGATTAGCCACCTCTTTCCATTTCTCAAAACCGTAATACTCTTCCGGCTTATTCATGTTTTTATGCCGGGCGCTGCGCCACTCTTCAAGCTTATTCCATTCGGGCTTAAATTCTTTAGGGGCCTGAAACCATGAATTTATAACAGCGCAGGGATTTCTTACAAGTCCGACAATTTTTATCTCCGGCACCTTTCTGATAAGGTTTCCTACTACATAATGGTATCTCACCTCTTTCATCACTATATGGGTGGAGGGAAGCACTTTACTGAACTCCGGATTCTTTGTACCCGAGACATTATATTTTTGAAGTACAAAATCATCATTCGTATTATTTATATCGCTGAAAAATTTATGTATTTCTTCTGCGGAGGATGTAGCAGAAAGTCTGCTTTTAAAAGCATACGAAAACAGGGGTTGAAACCTGTATGCAACGGCAGGTGAACTGTTGAAAATTTGTCCCAGCCAGGAAGTCCCTGAACGGGGAAGCCCATGAATACTTATGTATTTAACGGGTGTTGTAGTCATACTCTCACTTTATCAGCGTGTGTTTGTTTTACAACTTCGTTTACAATGCTGCATATTCTGACAATATCCTCCGTACCAAGTTCATAAAACAGGGGGAGGCAAAGAACACGTAAAGAATAGTCTTCGGAGACAGGACAAGGTTCTCCCTGAAGGTAAGGCAATTTATTGAGTGAAGGATAGAAATACCTGCGTGGGAAAATACCATTTTTTTCAAGATTTGTCTTTAACTTTAATAACTCTTCCTCACTTTTTAATATTACAGGATAATACGAGTAATTGTAGGTGGTATTTTCAGGAACGTGAGGGCGTATTAATGTACCCGGTAAAAGTGCATCATAGAGTTGAGAAAGTTCCTTTCTGCGATTAATAAAGTCGGGGACTTTGGGCAATAAACACAAACCCATTGCAGCATGTAGTTCCGAGTTTTTTCCATTGATTCCGAATGAAAAATAATCATCTCCGATATGACCAAAACTCCGGTACAGGACAATTTTTTTAGCCAGTTCATCATCGTTGGTAAGTATGGCTCCGCCTTCTATAGTATGAAATATTTTAGTGGCATGGAAACTTAGGGTTGATATATCACCGTAAGAAGGAAGAGGTTTATTTTTATATATTGTTCCAAAGCAATGGGCTGCATCATAAATTACTTTGAGATGATGCTTTTTTGCGGTTTTTTCTATAGCTTCCACATGGCACGGAATACCATAAACATGCGTTGCAAGGATAGCCTGTGTATCGGGGGTTATTTTACTTTCAATCAGGTTCGGGTTAATGCAACAGGTTTCTTTATCAATATCCACAAATACCGGTTTGCAATTTTCCCATAAAATGGAAGTGGTTGTGGCAACATAGGAAAACGGCGTAGTGATAATTTCCCCGGTCAATCCCATTGCTTTAATTGCTATCTGTATAGCAATGGTTCCGTTTCCCGTAAAAAACAAATGTTTTACACCAAACTCTTTCTTTAAGCCGGCTTCTAATTCAACCAGCATTGGACCGTTATTTGTAACCCATGCGTTTTTCCAGATTTTTTCAAGATACTTGGTATATTCCCCTAATTCCGGAAGATATGTTTTTGTTACGTTTATCACAGGTTTAATTATTTACGACCATTGATAGTTCTTCCCGATACGGGTAAGGAACTTTTCATTAAAAGGTTTATAAAATTGACTTAGCTTAATAAAAGTTTCTTCTTTCATCGGCTCAAAGTATTCTCTTAAATGATGCTTTTTGTTTATTAAGTCAGTATCCCATTTTACCATATCTGCACCTATAAATTTACAAATCCTATTCAATACCATTTCTGTTTCCTTTTCCAATTCCAGGTTTTCAAATATAATAAATCTTTCCCTGGGGAAAAAATTATAAAACCTTTCCAACTGCTCAAGGTATAATCCCCGTCTCAAAAAGGAGGGTTCGGGCATATTGGACAAACTTTTTGTCATTAGCTCCATTTCCTCGTCAATAAACTGTTCAAAAGTAGGGAATCCTTTCGGGTTAAAGAACACATTTTGAACGAAATTTTCAATTTCAGGATTATAATGCTGAAAATTCCATCGGAAAGCCCTGTCTTTTGATTCCTGGCTTGCTGTAATATGCTTATACATGTTGTAGTGTGAAAATGCACGTTTCACAGGATCTCTGACCAGGCAAATAAATTTCATTTCCGGATTATACGCAGCAATTCTTTCCGGGGTAAATGTATTGTACCAGTAAATGGGACTGCCTTCAAAATAGTGATTGCCCTTTTTCCCGAATTTTTTCCAATGGGCATGATACCATTTTTCTCCCAGCTTATAATTGTAATGATTATTAAAATAGTTGATTTCCTTTTCTTTTGATCCGCATAAAGCGGGATGCAAAATAAGATGATTAAAAACAGAACTTGTTCCACATTTTTGTGCGCCTATAATAAGAAAATCAACCTTTTTACCGCTATTTTTATTAAAAAATGACATGCAGGGCAAATTATTGATAAACTGGAAAAGTTGAACTCCATTTAAAGAAGGGCTTTAAGGGACCGGGAGCTCTTGCCATCCATCTTCCAAGGTTAAGTTGCGAGTCAATCATTACAAATCTCACAATGTCATTTTCCCTGAATAATGCACTCCTCCTGTTTTCCACTATCATTAAATCAATGTAAAAAATACCCGAATTGAAAAGATTAGCAGGAATATGGCAAATAATGGACTGTCTTCCTCTTTTTATAATGTCCTCGTCATGTACTCCTGAACCTACCACAAACAGTATTTGTCCCTCGTCATCTTTAAAAAACAGGGTAATATCATAACGTGTGTTGGGTGGTAGTTCTATAACTTCGAGGTCAGCAGTAAGTTCCATAGGAGAATCTATGGGGATGGAACTGCCACCAGACGTTTCTCCTGGTTTGTTTACAGAAAATGAGTAAAACTTTACTTTATTATGGATTGTTAATTCAGGAGTATAAACTTTACAATTTTCATCCCCTTCATTTCCGGGGCTCATATATTTTGTAATAACGTCTTCCGCTTTTCCATTCATTGAAATCATTCCGTTTTTAAGCATGATGGCATCCGTACAAAAGCTTCTTACGGCAGGCATACTATGGCTTACAAATAAAACGGTTCTGCCTTCCGTAGTTACATCTTTCATTTTACCAAGGCATTTTTTTTGAAATTCGGCATCACCTACCGCAAGCACCTCATCGGCAATAAGTATTTCTGAATCCAGATGTGCAGCTACAGCAAAAGCTAAACGAACATACATACCTGAAGAATATCGTTTGGCGGGTGTTTCAATATATCGTTCAATCCCGGAGAAAGCTACTATTTCGTCAAACTTCTTTTTAATCTCCGCTCTTGTCATTCCAAGAATTGCGCCGTTCATAAAGATATTTTCCCTTCCGGTTAATTCCGGGTGGAACCCTGTCCCCACTTCTAACAGGCTTGCTATGCGTCCTTTCACCTTAAAAGCCCCTGTAGTAGGTCCGGTAACCCTTGACAATATCTTCAGCAAAGTGGACTTGCCTGCTCCGTTTTTACCAATTATGCCCAGGCTTGTTCCTTTTTTTACATCAAAGCTAATATCTTTTAGCGCCCAGACATATTTGCTCTCACTTTTTGTATCATGGGTATTAATCTCGCCAATTTTCAGATAGGGGTTTTCTTTTCCACGTACTTTGTGCCACCAGCGGTTAATATCATGTGTTAGGGTACCCGTGCCTATCTGCCCCAATCTGTACTGCTTGCTTAAATCCTCAACCTTTATTACAATTTCCGACATAGATATTTTGTCAATCTGGGTTAAACGGTATCCATAAAATTCCTTTCAATCTTATTGAAAAGCAAAATCCCCAATAAAAGAGCAATAATAGTAAAAACAGTGCTGTATATCAGGTGTGTCCAATTAAAAGCTCCAACCGGAAAAAAGGCATACCTGAAATCTTCAACAACAGCAGACATAGGGTTGGCGAGAATTAATAATCTTTTTTTTCCGGTAAGTAAAGACATGGGGTAAATAACAGGAGTAACATACATAAGCAATTGCACCCCGAAAGTAACCAGGTAACTTAGGTCGCGATATTTGGTAGTGAGCGATGAAATTATTATTCCTCCGCCAAGCCCCATTGCTCCCATCATTAATATCAGATAAGGGATAAGCAAAAAATAAGGTGTAAAATGAAAGGTTAGCCCTTTGAAAATCATGAAATAAATGAAAATTGCTAAAAAAAGCAGCATCTGTACCGAAAATATAAACAGACCGCTTATTACTTTTGATAACGGCGTAACAAGTCTTGGGAAATAAACCTTTCCGAAAATGGCTGCATTAACAACAAAAGTATTTGCTGTGGATGTAAAACTGTTAGTGAAATAGTTCCAGATTGTCAGTCCTGAAAGATAGAACAGTATTGACGGAACAGGGTCAGTCTTGATATTGGCTATTCCTCCAAAAACCACCATAAAAAGCAAGGTGGTAAGTATGGGTTGAATTAAAAACCAAAGCGGACCAAGAATAGTCTGGTTATAAACTGTTGCAATATCTCTTTTGGCAAACTGAAGAATTAAATCCCTGTATCGCCAGATTTCAGAAAAATTAAAACTAAGCTTATGTTTCTTTGCGTGTATTACTGTGTCCCAATGTTCTTTTCCTTCTTTCTCCTGCATCTCTTTGTTTTTAGAATAATTTTTTGTCGGTAGGGCAAAATTAATGAAAAATTGGCAAACTATTGTCTATTCCTGTCATCCACCTGTCAATTAATGATTTATATTCCTCTTTTCTATTGTAGTCATCTGTAAAAGCAAGGTTGTCCGTTTTCTTCAGGGCATCTTTCAATAAAAATCCCTTTTGAAGCAAAACCACTGCTCGTTTTTTCTTCTTAAAAAGTTCTCCAAGATATTCCTGTTCCGTTTGCCCGGGTGTAGGAATAAAAATTACCTTTTTCCAGCCAAGCGCATATAAATCCATAATGGTGGAATAGCCTGAACGACTTAGAATTATATCGCTTTTATATATTTTATCACAGAACTCCGTATCATTAAGATGAGGTATTATTTCAACATTTTGCAACCCGCTTTTTTTACTATCTTCACCGGGTAATCCCTCTATTATTAAGGTTTTTACAAGTGGCAAATCTTGTAATTGCTGCAATATAATTTTTTCCAGTTTGCTTCGTTGTGGTTCAGGTCCAGATAAAATTACAAGTAATTGATATTCTGTTTTATAGATTGTATTTTTTATAGGTTCAAATCTTGAAAGAATACCTATGTATTTCGCATTAATCTCTTTGGGCAGAGGATGTGAAAGATTGCCCGATAAGTTTTCTTCACCCTCATAATCGGGAATCCAGCATTCATTAAATTTTTTTATATGTTCAAGGGCCATATTGTTTAAAAGGTTCTTTCCAAAAGGAGCCATAATATTCAATTGGTGTGTAATTATTACGGAGGGAATTTTATCACTCCACACTCCATAGCGGTTATCGGAAATGACAGCATCAATTTTTTTATCATTTATAACTTGCTCTAAAATTTTATGCTCCTTCCGAACTGCTGAAATCAGTCTGGGGAATTGCATAAGTACCTTTAAACCTATTGGTAAGACAGACGAATACCTGACATTGTAACCAGGCAGAGTAATAAACTCTAAACCAGGGAATTGCTCTTTTAATAATGTCATAGAAACTCCTGATGCTCCAATGATTACCTCCACTTTCTTTTCAATGAGGTACCTGATTATGGGAATGCATCTTGTGGCGTGACCCAAGCCCCAATCTAAAGGGCATACCAATATTCTCATGGCTTTTTATTTATAGAACAACCATTTACCAAGTTCTTTATAGCTTACCTTTTTACCATACATCAGCAATCCTACCCTGTATATTCTTCCTGCCAGCCAAATTGTTCCTAAAATAGAAGCAATAAGTACAACCATTGATACCACAAGTTGCCACCAGGGTAAGCCAAAAGGCAGTCGCGCCATCATAGCTATCGGAGAGGTGAAGGGGATTATAGAAAACCACACCGCCATATTGCTTTGAGGGTTAGTTATAATGCTCAACATGATAAATATAGATAAAATCAACGGGGCTGTAACTGGAAGCATAAACTGTTGGGTTTCTGTTTCCTGGTCAACTGCTGAACCTACTGCGGCAAATAAAGAACTGTAAAGCAAGTATCCGCCAAGAAAATAAAATATAAAGCACCCTATTATCAATACCCAGTTAGTTACATTTAAAACCTGGTATATTTTCTCTCCTTTATTTATTGTTCTTTCAGTGGTTAATTTACCGGGGGAAAATGTTTGGTTATCCTGTATCGGCATACCCTTTTTCATGGTTTGTTCAGTCTGCATGTTTTGGGTATTTAACTCCATATTTTGAAGATATTTTGACCCAACTGTATAAACGCCAAACGAAAGAATTATCCAAATCAGGAACTGTGTTAACCCAACCATACCCACGCCAATCACCTTACCCATCATTAGCTGAAAAGGTCTTACTGAAGAGATTATAATTTCCACAATGCGGTTAATTTTTTCTTCCATAACCCCTCTCATCACCTGCACAGAATAAAAGAGTATGAAAAAATAGATTATAAAAGCCGAAATGTATCCGAGTACCGCGTTGTAATCACTGTTTGATATCTTATTGTTTTCGCCAATGTGGTTTACAACATCTATACTGGTTTTTACCATGTCTATTGTTTTCTGGTCTAAGTTTTCAGCTTTCATTTTGGCTTTTTCAATAATATTATCCATTTGGTATTCAATGGCAGAAACAACATCCGAACCGGGGTCGTCTTTTGAATACAACTGAATCTGCCCCAATTCTTCCATTTTGGGTATAACCATCACTGAAACATGAGAAGAGTCTTTAAAAATGCTTCTAACAACATTTGAATCAATGCTGCAATAATTGTAATCAAAATGAACTGTTGAATTATTCTCCAATATGCCGCAAAAGCTTTTTGTGTAATCAACCACCACCACACGCTGATTTTCATTTTTTGTGTTGGTAAGAATAGCAGTACCAAAAATAATCCCTGCAAATATCAAGGGACCTAAAATGGTCATTAAGAGGAATGATTTTTTTCTCACCCTAGTTATGTATTCCCTCTTTATTATTAACGCTATTTTACTCATGAGTTATAGCTTACAGGGTTAGTTCTTTTAACAGACGATATAAAAATTTCACCCATGGAAGGGAGTATTTCACAAAATCCTATAATAGTACATATGGGCAAAAGAGCCTTCAGTAAATCATTGGGAGTTAAATTTTCGGGTATCTTTATTTTTGCAACCGACATATTCAAAAAAGGTTTATAATCCAGTAGCTCAAATTTATGGTTCAAAGAAGCCCTCACTAGTTCTTCTGAACCTTCCAGTTTTACTTCCCAGAGATGCTCTTTATAGCGATGTCTCAACTTATTTACATCTCCTTCCAGAACTGTCTTTGCCTGGTTGATAAGGGTTATATAATTGCATAACTCTTCCACCGATGCCATATTGTGGGTGGAAAGAATAATGGTAGTTCCTTCATTTCGCATCCTTAGAAGCTCTGATTTAATCAGTTCCACATTAATAGGGTCAAAGCCGGTGAAAGGCTCGTCGAGGATAAGTAAACGAGGCTGGTGAAGCACCGTAACTATAAATTGAACCTTTTGCTGCATTCCTTTAGAAAGTTCTTCCACTTTTTTGTCCCACCAGGTAAGTATTTCAAACTTTTTGAACCAGTCCTTTAGTTTTGATTCAGCATCCCGTTTCTCCATTCCTTTCAAACGGGCAAGATAGACAGCCTGTTCGCCTACCCTCATTTTTTTGTATAATCCTCTTTCCTCCGGCAGATACCCTATTAGTTCTGTATGACGGGGCGTAATTTTTTCATCGCCGAAAAATACTTCTCCGCTGTCGGGGGCTGTTATTTGGTTGATAATACGTATCATGGAGGTCTTTCCTGCTCCGTTTGGACCCAACAATCCATATATTGTACCCTGCGGTACAGATAAACTTACTCCGTCAAGCGCCAGGTGCTTTGAGTAACGCTTCACTATATTATTTGCTGTGATGATATTGCCCATAATTCAGCACGAAAGTAGGAAAAAATTGAAAATTGAAAGTTGAAAATATCGATAAGGTATATAGTAGATAAACATAGGTAAACAAAATGTTCCAAGTGGAACATTTTGCGGATTCCGGCAAAATACCCCAAAAACTGCCAGAAAAATAGCGGAACCGCCGTAAATTTGGCGGAAGGATTTTAGCTGCATTGTTGATCATTTGTATTTTACATGAAATTCTTGGTGGTTTAGAGAAAAAATA
>Ga0207028_1162_pt1 | contig 13875 bp, 11 predicted proteins | sample Alteio_BWMinCont_41_FD_153287 | JGI IMG/M metagenome (GOLD analysis project Ga0207028, IMG submission 153287) | Enriched cells from forest soil in Barre Woods Harvard Forest LTER site, Petersham, Massachusetts, United States -... | ecosystem: Environmental > Terrestrial > Soil > Temperate forest >... | reverse complement strand
GGGAATATTATTAGTCGGTTTAGCAATTAAACATGCTTACGAAACAAAATTTAATAAACCAGTGAATTATGATGATCTTTTGCAGAAATATATTCTTCAAAATGTTGGTATTAAATCTTTTTCGCCTTGGAGACCCAAAAATGGTAAATATAATCTAACGGATCCCGTTGCGCCTTATATAGTAGGCAGCCCTGCCGGCGGTTATTGGATGACTGCTGAAGATTTAGCTAAATTTGGGCAGTGGATATATCAAAAAATGGCATTAGATCCGTCATTTAAACGCCTTGTTGAAAAATATGGACAAGAATTTTATCATGCTAATCGTCAAGTCATTTCACATGGCGGTGCTATTCCATCATCAAGTGCTTTTTTATCTGTTTCTAAAACAGGAGCAGTCATTGCATTATTATCGAATCAACCTAGCATTATTTCATCTGATTTGAGTTTGATGATACAAGAACATATTTTTTCTAAAGAGATTACTAGCAACGATGGCCTGAGTGGTTAGAAAGAAATAATCAAAAAGATTTTTGTAATCTTATTTAATGAAGGCATGAAAATGATGTTTAGAACCAAAACTCAAATACCAGAAAAGGTAATTAATTTATTTTCGGACGTTGAACGTTGGCTAATTATTTATGCAAGATATCGCGATGATGAAAGAACATCCCAACAACGATACATTGAAAGTATTTATAATACTTTTTATCCGACAGATAAACAAATCCATGATTTTGTTGTTGAAAAGCTGAATGCTTATATTGCGGCTGGAGTTTATCCTAAAAAAGTGAATGAGATTGAAAAAGATCATGCTGAAATGTTAAATAAGTTTCAAGACTTCAAATCTTATCCTCCAAAAATGGTTGATGCTATAAGGGAGGATTTGAAAAAGCATGGGTATTTACCAGATATACGAGCAAGTCTATAACATATCGATAATCATTAGCTTGAATAATGGCTTCCACTGTCATGGAAGCCATAAATAAAATTCACTGTATTACCCTCGGTTTCCCAAAGCCTTGGCTGCAATAGCTAAAGCTGTAATCGTACAAGCTGTTGCTACAACAGCACCATGGTTGCTGAAAAAGCGGCCCCATAAATATGATCCTTTAGATTCTGGATCTTTCATACCATTATTAGTTGCTTTTGGCGTCTCATTAGCCGATTTTTCATATGGTTTTCTAGGATATGTATTTACGATATCTGGATTTTTAAGTTAAATTAACACTATGACGTGTTGGCCATATATCTTGATTACTTGGCTCGATAGAAATGTTGATAATTTTCTTTTCCTGTTGCATATATTTATCCTTTATTTTTTAATAAAAAAAATCTTAAAGAGGTTTATAATATTCTGCGAATGGCAGTATCCAACAATGCATTATTTTTTTGGCCTCATTCCCTGTTTCGATCCAATATCTAGATTTTCCAGAGGAAGTCTACCAACAAGCTGTGGATCTTTACTAAGAATCGAATGCCTGATCAAAGGATCAGACTCGAGACTTTTTTTACCCCATTCCCATGATTTCACTTTTTTGGTATCTGCTGTATCAGTTTCCGGGTCATTTTTTGATTCGACTTTAGGCTCATCATGTTTTTCCAGTTGGTTATCTGATGGAGGTAATTTTTTTTTAGATCGTAATATCAAGTTATATTTTCCTTATGAGTATTGATGTTTATTGGGCCATGTTTCTAATGAGGTCGAAATGTACAATGATCTTGAGCACTCTGCTCTTTCCCTAAAACAAGTTGTTGTATTTCAGAAGCTAATGCGTTTGAAGTGGTAGGATCTTCGCCATTCAATAAAGTAAGCAAATGACTAAATGTTTCGTTAGTCATTGATGACAGATCGCTTAGTTTAAACAAATTTTGTTTCACTGCACTTATACCATGTTCACTAAAGAATACTTTGATAAATCTTTCACGTTCCTTATTCCTCAAAGCTGCAAGAGTAGGTATACGTTCTAAAATAAAATCTCTTTTTTCAAATGTTGTTATTTCTCGGTTCAAAACAAGCAACAGATCTACTTTAATATCATCGGTTAAAGATGGTATATTAATGATCCTGAAATTATAAGAAGCTTCTCTCATAACATATTTTCCCCACTTCGACTCTAGAAGATCTTTGATAAATTTTATATCTTTTTCTGAGAATTGCTGATATCCATTCACACTATAGTAGGCTTTCATATTATTAATTATGTCAGACCATATTGTATCTGGAATAGCTTCATACCAATAAGCAGGATTTAGGCAATCATTTTTATAGATTTCGCGCCTTTCTTCTATAAAAGAATGATAGGTTTCTTGATCACCTAATAATGATATTTTTTTAAGCTCAAACATCATACGTTCACGAATCGCGGCATCTGAAACACCACCATAACCATAAATACCGCCATAATACCGTGCTGAGCTAATCCTCTCATCATCATTCGCTAAATTATATTGAATTTCAAATCGTTCAACATCGCAGAGTAACTGAAGATCTTTTTCAGGAAACTCGGGATAAATTGACTCTGAAAAATTGGGTTCTAACATAGAGAATAATAATTTTCCTGCAGAACTGATATAATGATTTGATTGATTTCCATTTCCATCATTTTTCTCATATTCATCAACAGCATATTTAAGATTGGACCACATTTTGAATAATGGTCTATTTTGTCGTTCAAGGGTAAAAAGTCCTGGTTTTTTAACGAAATGTTCATAAACTATTTTTGCTAATTCAACTTCCGTTATATTTTCTTTCGTAAGTTCTGTTTGAATATACTCTAATGTTTTAGCATTTGGCCTGATAGATAACCACATATCATTAGTTTTTATTTCATCAACAACCTGCCAGAGAGCTTTTCGTAGATGATTGATCTTTACTTGATAGTCCACCCATGCTGATGTGGAAAAATTATAATCTTCTATGTCTTCATTAAATTTACGTACTGCACCCTCAGTTTTTTTATTTAATATCAATAAATCATAAAACTGTTTGACGGGTTCATCAGGCTTAAACAAATTGCTTATTAAATGGTAAGCGCTATTTAAGTCATCGGTGGTTTTAGCTTTATTTATTTTTTGCAAAAATTTTTCAAAAAGAGATGCGTCAGTTAAATTGTTTGGGTAACTGATATGCCAATTGATGAGGGAAACAGTCTTATAGATAATAATTTCTTTTTTTTCCCCAAATGAAAGTGTATCTACTGCGCACTTTAACTTGCGTTCTATTTTGTCTAAATCAGAAAAGAGTTCTGCATGGCGCTGTTGATAGTTTTCATTACCTATAGATTTCTTAGGCATTGAAGTATGACTTGTTGAAAAATCTCTTGATAACATCCCAGCAGATAATTTAGTTATGAAAGGTTGCCTAATTGAAGGCAAAAACGATGTTGTTCTGTATGATAACGGTCTTACCAATTTGCTTCTTATACGCATACTCATCTCCAAGACATTACTATTCATAGTGAAAATTATGCCTTTAATATACATTTTTTCATGTAGCAAATAAATATTTTTATGATAGAGTAACAAAGATATGAAACTCAAGGAAGATATATCATGTATAAAACTATATTGATTATGACTGTCCTATTTGCGATGTTAATTTCAACTGCACATGCCAGAACGTTTCAAACAGCGGATCATCGATTCATTTCCTATACCGATATAGGACACGGTAGACCTATTGTTTTAATTCATGCTTTCCCAACAGATAGACGATTATTCGAATTAGCGCGAAATGAGATCGAAGATATTTTTCACGATAGCAAAATTTTTCGAATTATTTCGGTCGATTTATGGGGATTTGGTCAATCCACTGCTACTGATGGCCAGGCAATCCACATGTCGGATTATGCAGATGAAGTTAATCAACTTTTGGATTACCTAAAAATTAACAATGCCATCATAGGCGGTGAATCCATGGGAGGTTATATTGCACTCGCCTTTCTTGAAAAATTTCCTAATAAAGTCGAAGGTTTAATATTATCAGGTACACAATCTATTGCTGATACGGAAGAGATGAAAGCAAAGCGTGAAGCTACCGCTATGGACATTTTAGAACATGGCACTGATAAATTTCTCAATGAATTTAGCACCAAAGCTCTTTCTGAAAATGCTCTTGAAAGAACAAAACTGTTTTTACGACATATACTAGAAAAACAAGATAAAATGGCGATTGCTTCAGCACTCCGAGGCATGGCGTTGCGAAGTGATACTTCCCATGTATTAGCCAATTCATCGCTACCTATTCTGATCATGGCTGGAGAAAATGATATCGTGATTTCACCCGAGCAAAGTCGCAATATGCATGCGATTGCTAAAAACAGTAAATTACTGATCATTCCTAATGGGGGGCATTTAGTGAGTTTGGAACAACCTTATAAGTGGATTTGGGCAATCGTTGATATGTTCTACATTCAAAATACCGGAAAAAACCCTGTATTGTATCAATCATCATGACGGTTACAATAAAGCTATGAACTAAAGGATTTAGAAATGAAAAAATTATTTTTAGCGTTATGTTTATCATTGTTATGCATCAATGTTTATGCAAACCACTTAAGACCTACGATTGTTTTAGTACATGGCGCTTTGCTCACAAGTTCCATTTGGGAACCTGTGCAAAGTTATCTTCAAAATGATGGTTATAATGTTGTCACAATTGACATGCCAGGACGCGCAAAAGATGGTGTGGATCCAAAAGGTGCTACACTAGCATCAGCAGTGTCAAAATTATGTAAAGTGATAAATGCGCAAAATAATCCAGCTCTATTAGTGGCTCATAGTCAAGGAGGCGCCGTGATTACCCAAGCGACTCATGAGTGTGGAGATAACATTAAAGGCTTGGTATATGTAGCAGCTGTTGTACCTCTACCTAATGAAAAAGTATTTTCTTTATTAAATGATCAAGATAATCAAAATTTCGATCTAGCTACCACGTTAGACGAGAATGTAGGATTAGCTATTCCGAATCTTAAAGGGCCTATAAAAGAATTATTTATTGGTAATGCTCATGACGAAGACGCAAATCATGCGATTAACAACATGGTTCCAGAACCTATCATCTTAGGTGATGGGACACTTCACTATGATTTAAATAAATTTAATAAAATAGATAAATTTTATATTAAAACATCACAAGACAAGATTATTTCACCAGAAACGCAGAATAAATATATCCATCGAATTAATTTTAAAACAATTTATACGATAGATTCAGGACACTCCCCTTTTGTGACACACCCTCATCTTTTAGCAAAAAATTTAGAAGATATCATTAACAATTTAGAGGTAACTTTATGAAGACAAGAAAAAAAGTTGCATAACATATAGTGTTTTCCCCTAAGTTAAAACATCCCATTTGAATTAGCTGATTTTTCAGGAATATCTTGTACTGCATCCCAATGTTCAATAATTTTTCCATTTTCTAACTTGAATAAGTCAAAGATAGCACGACCTCGTGTACCAGGTTCACGAATGGAATGCACATGAAGAACCACATAATCACCATCAGCATAGATTCTTTTGATTTCACTATGAGCATTAGGATAGTTATCACGTAAAAATTGAATAAAAGCTTTTAAACCTTCTGCGCCATCTGCTGCGGTTGGATTATGCTGAGTGTATTTCGAACCAAGATACCTTGAAGCAGCTTCAAAATCCTTCTGATTAATTGCTTTCTCATAAAATTCAATGACATTTTGTTTGTTGATTTCATCTTGCCTATCATTACCAGCGAAACTATTGCTTACCAATGACATAAGAAAAATTGTTGCTAAAATTGAAATGATATTTTTCATGCTATACTCTTTATTTAAAAATATTACTTAGGTTAACTTATAGTACATCGGCTTGTTTGTGGTGTGCTTTCATCTTTAACCCACGCCTCATCATAACCTAAATACCCATTGACTATCGAACCCATATCTTTTCCTATATTTTGTGTTAGTAAAATAGTTATATTTTTACGATAATCTGCAATATTGGTAAAATCAACGGCTAATAAAGTACTTTGCGTATAAGTTTTATTTACGGCATTAATAATAGTTTGCCCATTAGACGCCACACAAACACCCCAAACATCTAAGTTCCCAATTTCTACACGTTCGATTTGCTGTGTTTCTATATTAAACATAAAAAGTTTCTGGTGACCCATTTCCATTAATAAATGATCACCATCAGGTAAAGAAGTTACACATGTTGTCAAATGATCAACCCATTGAATGCCTTTTATATCACTCCAATTCCATTCCTTAATACAGTGGTTCCCTTCCCATACTTGAAAATGATGTCCTGACTGATGGTAAGTCAATAAACGGCCTTTAGTTAAAGCTACCATTTTCCCTGATGCACGAGAATCTGTATTACAAGGCCATGTTTTAGGATCAATAATATGTTTTAATGAATACGCATATTCTCCTTCTATATTTTTATCAAATACAAATACCTTAAAATAATCGGTATTATGTCCTAAGACTGAAAATGCTATTTGGCCATTATCAAGTTTTATAGGTTTTTCTCCAACACCTGGAGTATAGTAACCTCGCACAGCATCATGGCCTTTAATTAAAACCGGAGGACTCATTTCTTTTAATTTACCCGTACTGTCATAACCAATTAGAACTATTTGGACGTCATCACCAACTCGATTGGATTTTACAGTTATCGGATAATTGACACTCAAATCAGAAACATCTTTATCAGAATAAGTATTTTGCATCAAATCTTCGTTGCTTAAGATATATGTATTATCAGCGTCTAATAAGAAATGATCTTTACTGCATGAAAGCATGGTTACATTACAACAAGCTTGAAAGAATCTTTCTGAAACCTTTACTTTTGTTTTTGGATTAAAAAGCCTTAGGATAGTACCATTATCATTTTTAAGTTTTGTAATGCTCAATAAAAAACCGTTCGGTAACATATGTAAACGAGGAACTTCATCGAATTTCATTTCAAATGTCGCTTGTAGGTGATTGCCCGCCATATTTTTAGATCTAAAAAACATAAGTATACCTTTTTATTAATCTCTACTTGCTTTTAACGTATGCATTGGGTTGAGCATGATTATTGTTTGAATCAGGCAGGGTATTTTTTCCTGAAAACATACTTTTTGCAACATGTGGTGATTTCGTCAATGATTTTTCTATAAGAGTCATTTTTTCTTTGAATTGCTCAATTTGCTGATTCACACTCTTGCCTACACCTACGGCATATCTTTCATTCATATTTAAATAACCATTTAATTGAATGATAGACTCATATAAGGATTTTAACGTTGTCACTCCCTTGTTCAAATTAGCAGTTGATAAAGTCACGCCTTCAAGTTCTGCTAAAAATCCATTGATATTTTTATTTTCTTCCTGAATCAACGGTACAATAGCTTCATTATACTTAAATTCATTCATTGCAACAAACATGAGCTTATGAATTTTTTTACCTGATTCTATGGCAGGTTGTAATAAATTTTCTTTTGGAACATCCACTTGCTTTTTTTCGTTATGCGTTTTCAATAATTCTTGAGTCACTTGCGCGCTCATGGCAAGTTTTGACGTGCTTTCTGCGGCTTTTTCTTCAGGTGAGTTTAATCGTTTTAAAGCTTCTTCAGTCGAATGAAGTTTTAATTGAGGCGCTAAAGGATAATGTTCTACTTGAATTTTGTATTGAGAAGAACCCGTTGGCTTTGGATGAGAGATAATAACTTCATCCATATTTCCTAATTGTGAAGGTTGCATAGAAAAAGTATTGACTGGATAAAAACCAGGATATTTTTTTCTTCTATTTGCTAGATAAGGATCACACTCCTCGAAATCACCATAATCGATTCGCTCATCAGGTTTAACAAATTCTGTGGGTGATCCATCAGCAAGACGTTTCATAGTTTTAGTGTCTGGATCGTAACAAAACATCATCTTGTGATATTCAGTATCATGCAAACAAACAATGATTTGAGGTTTACCCATCACAGTTTTAACAACGGTACGCATAGCTTGCCAATCCGCGATCTCATGCGGAAGTGGAATCTCAAATGCATGGGTTTCATAATGATCGAACCTGAAATTTGCATCAACAAATAATAATTTATTTGTTCCATCTTTGGTTTTAACACTTGAAATCAATGTTAGAATGGAATCATCATTCACAATGACATTTTCAGAAGATGTTTGGTAAATGTGAGACACAGCTATAGGAAGTGATTTCTTAATCAATGTCGGCGCATCTTTTTTATTTGGGTTCCATGTTGACGGTATAAATTTTCCCAGTCTACTTACATGCATTTCTACATCGAGATGATCACCGTTCGGTTTAATTAAACCATAAATCACATCGCCTTTAAGAGAACTGAATCCAAAATATGGCATATTTTTAATAAAAAATTGATTAGGACTGAGCATTAAAGAATGAGGTGCTGATAGAATATGAATTTTATGTTGTGAAAATGCAGGCGCTGAAGGACTGCCTTTTAATGTCCAACCCCATCCATTATTCGAAACCACATCATGTTGAAAGAGCGCATTGATTTCATCAGGTTTTAACCATTTGTTTTGTAAAAAATCACAAACTTCAAATCTCACATAAGCTTCATTCTTTTCTCTGTCCCATTCAACTTTAGTCACTAATAAATAAGGTGAAGACAAATACTCAGGATAAATAATCTCGGTATAGCATGTCATAGTAGGTTGTGTACGCTGACGATCTAATGGCACATTAAACGGTTTACTACCCGGAACGGTTTTCCACTGATAATCAGGATAAGTATGACCTCTTTCAGTGGTAATTTTTAAAATAGCAGCTAAGTATGGATTAGTACTTTCAAATGGTCGAGGATTATCTTCTGATTGATCAAAATTAAAAGGATGAGGTAATTGAATGCTATCTAAATACCAATTCTTACCCTTCATTCGATAAAATATTTTGTTATCTGCATCTTGATAAAGATATAAATGTTTTTCATCGGAAATTTTTTGTTTTCCTGTATTCTTCATTCTGAACACCTGACAACCATTCATATTTAATATGGATACATAACCACTGCCGCCCGAAAACCAAATCAATGAAGGTCCATGTCCATTCCATGCATTTACATAATGAAACGAAGTCCAAGCATGATTTGCAGATTGATTAAAATTGCCTTTATATTCTGACAAATTAAACATGGCTGGATTGGGATAAGAAGGATGGGTACTATTGAGATTTGTCAGTTTTCCAGATGCAACATCCCATTCATTCACAGAGACACTTGCGCTTGCACCATCATTCCAATCAGAAGAATATGCTGTAAATGTAGTAAATAACATTTTTTCTTGGCCAGGTTGTCCATAAATTACTCCACAAAATTTTTCCAATGCTTCATGCGTATAAGGATATAGATGTCGCCACGGACTAAGCGAATAGTCAGTAAAAATGGAATCAAAATAACCGCCTACATCTTTCGGCTTCGGTTTTTCATTAAAATCGAATTGTTGCGTCAATAAATTACTACTACTATCTTGAAGCGCCAATTGTTGTTGTAACTCGGTACTCGCACCTATTATCTCTCCCAAACGTTGCAATAAAAAGTATTGATAATCTATGTGATTTTTAAGCTTTTCAAAATCGACTTTATCATCGGCCTTTGAAAAATAATCCACTATCCGCATGACTTTAGGTTTATGCGTTTCATTTGTTTTATCTTCTTTATGCAAAGTAAATCGATCAAAAACACATGTTTGAAATGCTTTGATAGAATCTTGGTGTTGTTTTAAAAGCAGCTCGATAACTTTATGCTCTTTTAAATAGGCAATAAATTTTAATAGATTGTCTGCTTCTGCATTGATTTCTTTCATAAAAGAAGGATTGTTCAATGATGCAAACATCGGAAGTTGGGCAAGACGGAGATAATTAAATACGGTAAATGTCCACAATGATGTTGCGGGCAATAATTCTTTTTTGACACCTACGGTATCTAAAGGTATTTTGGTTAACTGTTCGATTTCTTCCGCGATAAAACCTAATCCATCATCTTTATCGTGGACACGATGAGCTAAAAATTGTCTAGCTAATTGTAAATCGCGAGGAGTATCCGTACTTTGTTGAGCCAAAAATTCTTTTTGGCCATTCCAACGACTTGAACAGGCTTTTTTAATATCTGATTGAAGCTGCTTAAATTCCTTTTTTAATAATGCCATGTCTGCATCACTTATTTCCTCTGCCATGGCCATGTCGCTAATATACTTAATCCTATCTGCTACTTCTTCTTTAAATTGTTGCAAACTATCATCTTCGGTCATGCCAATTAAATAGTTCAATTGTTGATGCGTTTTTTCATGAGAACTGCGATTCTCTGCTCGCATATCATGTAACATAGTCTGCACCAACTGAAACCCGGCACGGACCAATTTATAGGTATCACGTATTTGATCGGATAGAATTTTTTGATTTTTCAATATTTGATTAAGTTTTCCATCAAGGTGTGAAAGCATATTTTCGATATGATCAAAGCGGCCGTGTAATTCTTGTATTTGACGACTAATGGCATACAAAGCAGCGTGCAATTGTTCAGCCCGTTTTTGCTCTATTTCCTCTCTATCATCTCCCAATCCAAGTACGGTTGAAACAAGACTAAGTCCGGCACTTATAAGCATATGCATAGGTTCTAATGACGAAAATCCTATGGGCATGCTACTTAATTTCACAATACTATCTGCCATTTGCATGGTGTGATAGCCAATTTGGCCTACTGTCATGAGAGCTTCTGAACGCGAAAACATACCTATTTGTGTTAAAGCAGCAAAAAAATGTTGTGTGCCTTGGATAATTTCTAATGATCTTTCAGCTTCTATGGCACAAGATAATTGAGTTTGTTGCTCTTTTAAATGAGTGATTGCGTGACGCGCAATGTTTACATGCTCTGGATTTTTATATAAAGATGTGATTTCATCCGGACTTGCGCCATGTGATAATAAGAGCTTTCCGAGTTCTTCATCAGTGATAACACTTTTACTGCCTAAAATGGCTTCTGGACTTAATTGACATTTTTTTTGAACTTCCTTAAGTGAAGTATAAATATCGGATAATTGAAGTTTAACCGTACCACCATTAGGTTTAGCTTCTTGAATGTTTGCCCCTGATTTGATGGATTTCAGCTTGCCGGATCCATCCAATTGAAAATAATCTGAAAATGTTTCACGTGCAATCCAGTTATAAAGTAACCTTTGATCTGCATCGAGATTTTTATAAATACCTTGATCTCTCAAATGTTGTAAATAATCCAGCTTGACCATAGCTGTCTCAATGTTGGGATATGTCGCTGCTTGTGCTGCGTTATCTCCAACCCATTTTTGATAAGACTTTTTTATAAATTGTGATAGGGACGTTTTCAATTCGCTAAATTTATCAAGCGAAGCATCCACTAAATGAGAAGCAGCAAGGTTAGCAAGATCACCTGCTTCTTTGGATTTCATCATCAATAATGCACCGCTAGTAATCACAAGCGCCGGCGCAAGAATAGGTGCTCCAGCCACAGTACCTACCGCTGCCCCTGCAAGAACAAGACTAGCCCCTACACCTTCTACTAATTTTTCTGTCACAGCACTTGCCATGGCAGCTATTCCTGCATTGACTGGCGCTTGTCCTTTGGAAAGATTGTGTTGATAGGTTTCGATAGCATCAGTCAAGATGCCAACGTTTCCTAAACCATGCGCTATTTTACCTACAGGAGCTTCTTTCACATTTGTTGGTAACATTTCATGTGCCAGATGTGTGGCTCCTGGCGGTGGTGTAGGAAAAAATTGATCTGAGTGTTTTTTTTCTTCTTGTTGGGTGCCTGGCATAGGGAGTTACCTTTGATTAATGAGTTATATTTATAAATTAGGGCGAATGATATCAGAACAACCAATGAATTTGCCATACAGGAATTTATCCGGTAGCATCATCGTCCATAATAAAAATTTTAAAATATTAATGACCGATAATTAAAATATGATGAATTTTGATACAGATCCCGACTTAATCGTTCAACCTTATTTGAATGGTGTCAAATTAGTCAAACCAAAAAATGAGTCTGGCCTATATCCAAACATTGGCAGCTTGTTTAATATGCCGTTCATGGTATATTTCGTTGGATTTGATGCGAGCTATATCGCTGCAAACCATTTCATTCGTCTTACTAATTTTGGAACTCAAGGTGGTTATTATTCTCATGACGATTTAAACGGAGTTTCATTTTCAACTATTTTCAAAAAAGAAACGGTACAAATGCTGGCTTATGAAAACAATAATATACTCCATACCAAGAAGTTAACGATTTATGATAATAAAATAACTCAACGTTTAGATGAATTTTCATTTTCTAGCTTAACATTTAAATTTCCTGTATTTGACGCTAAAGACAATATTATAGGCGTCTTTGGTATATCTGCATTAACCGATAGATCTGTTTTTAAAGAGGCAGAAAGTTTATCGTCTTCGATTGAACGCATTATTCAAACGGGGCTCATAACCCAACAAAAAAATATCCTGCCTGGTTTTCATATCGATAATATTTATTTTTCAAAACAAGAAATCAAATGTCTTCGTTTATTAATTGCTGGTAAAACCATTAAATTGATAGGGCAACAACTATCGCTTTCTCCACGGACTATTGAATATTATTTAGATAATATAAAACAGAAATTAAAAGTGAAGACAAAATCTGAACTTATTGAAAAAGTTGTTCAGCATATTTGGCCAGAGATGTTAATATGACAAACATAAGATTACGTGTTCAAAGAATTTTATAATTTTCAGTTAGTTAAACACTTTTTTAAGGTTCATAGGCAGTAGGCGCAATCACTAAATCTCGTATACAAATAGTTTGAGGCTGCTCATACATCCAAAGTGCCGCTTCCGCCACATTTTCGGGTTCTACCACCTCACTCGCAGGCAAAGTGCTTGAAATCAACATGGGCGTTCTAATTTTGGCAGGGGCAAGATTGCAAATACGAATGCCATATTTTGCATTATCCATCCTCAATGATTCTGTTAAACTTTTAACAGCCGTTTTTGTCGCAGCATAGACGGCAAGATTAGGTCTTGCATTACGATCAGCCACCGAGCTTACATTAATAATGGTTCCGTGCTTGCGTTCACGCATACGAGGTAAAACAATTTCAAGTCCATTGATAATACCTTGAAGATTGACATTAACCATATTTTCATGGGCTTCATGATCAATATCGACAAAATCTCCTGCTTTCACAAAGCCTGCATTATTACAAAGTAAATCAACTGGACCAAATCGGTCTTCTGCCATACCAATAGCATTTTTAAATGCGGCTAAATCTGTTACATTAACTGATAAACTGAGAGAATTGGGTAAATTCAATGCTTGCATGGCAGCTAGGTTTCTAGACAATAAACATACTGGATACTGTGCCGAAGAAAAAACCTTTGCCATGGCGCTCCCTATGCCAGAACTTGCACCGGTGATCACAACTAATGATTTATTCACTCTAACCTTCCTTTTCATCAATAAGATACCAAAGTTTTATCAAGGCATCATTCCTCGCACGAAATGACGCAAAGGTGTTCTGCTTCTCATGATCTATGATATGAGTTGCAAATATAATTTTTCTATTATCTTTTTCAATATACCCAACAAACCATCCATGTTGCATATCTGTTTTATTGCCATTTACATCGGTCAAACGTCCATTGCCTGTTTTGCCATAAAGTTTCCAACCTCCAGGCAATTCTTGAATAAACATGATTTTTTTCGTCTTATCATAACTTGCATGGCTAACCGACAAGGTACGTCCTATGATTCGTCCTAAAAATTCCGTTTGATCATTAGGCGAAATTTTCAAAGAGCTGGAAACCCAAGCATGGGTGAGTCCACCAGAAAGATCTTTATTTCCATAT
>Ga0207028_1160_pt1 | contig 14001 bp, 13 predicted proteins | sample Alteio_BWMinCont_41_FD_153287 | JGI IMG/M metagenome (GOLD analysis project Ga0207028, IMG submission 153287) | Enriched cells from forest soil in Barre Woods Harvard Forest LTER site, Petersham, Massachusetts, United States -... | ecosystem: Environmental > Terrestrial > Soil > Temperate forest >... | reverse complement strand
TAGGGTATAGCCTTGGGGCAATTCTGTTTTAGATAGGTTGTTAATTAGGTTTAAAGATTCACCGAGTGTTACGCCTGGGAAAGCAACACCTGAAATGGTTGCTGAGTTCAGTTGCTGAAAATGATTTAGAGATTCAGGAACAACCACGGATTTCACTTTAGCAATGGTTGAAAGTAAAACAGAGGCCCCACTTGCGGTGTTGATATAATAATTAAGCAGTTGATCATAATTTAGACGTTCACTTCTTTCTACTTGCGGGATCACCTTGTAAGAACGCCCTGCTAAACTAAAATAGTTGATGTAATTAGCACTGAGATTTGAAGATAAAATATTACCAATATCCATCATATTTAGCCCAAGCACTGCTGCTTTATCTCTATCTAACTCAATGGAAACTTGTTGTTTATCTATTTTAAGATCTGCATCCAAAAATATAAACAAACCTGTTTTTCTTAATTTATCCATAAATGACTGAGCAACTTCATTCAATTGATTGAAGGGATCAGTCGTTGCAATCACAACCTGTATGGGTACCCCAGAGCTGCCTGGTAAAGAGGCGGGTTGAAAAGTCACAATGTTCCCCCCCGAAATCCCTGCTAATTTACCTTGAAGCTCGGGTTGTATTTGGTTTGAGTTGCGTTTACGTTCATCCCAAGGTTTCATGACCATACCTGCAATACTCGTATTTAGCCCAATATAGCCATCCAATTGGAATACATGATCCGTTTCCGGGTATTGACTAATGGTTTTATATACTTCATGCGAATATAATTTGGTTTGATAAAGAGATGCATTTGGTGCGGCAGTCATTAGTGCAATGATTATTCCTTGATCCTCTTGTGGTGCCAACTCTGATTTAGAATTGGTATATAAAAAATAAATACTCACTAAAATAATAAGAGAAAATACAAGGGTGACTGGCATAAAATTAAGTGAATTATTCAATACTTTTTGATAAGACTTGTGAAGTCGCTCAAACTGGAGATCAATAAAATTGGCAAACCAGGCTCCATTTCCATTTGTATTCTCTTTTGATTTTAATAATTTTGAACACATCATGGGTGAAAGCGTTAAAGCAATAATGGCCGAAATACCGACAGCTCCCGCTAGGGTAAAGGCAAACTCCGTGAATAAAGCACCTGTTAAACCACCCATAAAGCCAATGGGTACATAAACGGCTATCAATACAACAGAGATTGCGATAATAGGGCCTGCTAATTCTCGTGCACCCAAGAGCGCTGCGTCCAAGCGTTTCATCCCACCTTCTATGTGACGATGTATATTTTCAACAATGATAATTGCATCATCAACCACGAGTCCTATCGCAAGCACCATGGCTAATAAGGTTAATAAATTGATGGTATACCCAAATAACAACATCATAAAAAAGGTGCCAACCAATGATAAAGGTATGGCAACCACTGGGATAATGACCGATCGAATACTGCCTAAAAATAAGAAAATGACAACGGTGACAATAACAAGGGCTTCTAGCAGGGAATCTTCTACACCCTGAATTGCACTATTTACAAAACGTGTTGAATCGTAGACTATCTTTGCATTTAAGCCCTGGGGTAACTGTTCGGCTATGGGTGGAAATGTCTCTCTTATCCCTTCAATAACATTTAACAAGTTAGCTGCTGGTGCAACCTTGATCCCAATATAAACAGCCGAATCGCCATCAAAACTGACCGTTGTATCATAACTTTCCGATCCAAGAGTTACCTTGGCGACGTCTCCTAATCGAAGAATGGCTCCATTTTTTGCTTTTATTATTAGATTCCGGAATTCATCCAAACTATGTAACCCAGTGCTAGCACTTAAATTAACGGTGACCATTTGCCCATCAGTACGCCCAGGTGCAGAAATAAAATCATTGGCAGCTAAAGCATCGCTTACATCAGCGGCGGTTAAATTTAAAGCAGATAATTTGCCTGGATCTAACCAAGCACGCAAAGCAAATTGCTGTTTTCCTAAGATTTCGGCCAATTGTACCCCAGGTACTGCTTGTAGTTTTGGCTGAACAACTCGAATGAGATAATCAGTTATTTTATTACTGGGTAATACCTTGCTATAAAAACCAATGTACATAGCATCAATCGTTTGACCAACGGCCACTGTTATAACCGGTTGTTGTGCCGATTTTGGTAATTGATTTAAGACTGCATTGACTTTGGTATTAATTTCACTTAAGGCAGTATTGGCGTCATAATTTAATCTCAAGTTGGCTTGTATGGTACTTACTCCTTCAATACTGGAAGAAGTAAGGTAATCAATACCATTCGCTTGTGCGATAGAAGATTCTAAAGGTGTTGTAATAAATCCTGCCATCAATTCAGGATCTGCACCATAGTAGGCTGTGGTAACGGTTACTACTGCATTTTGTGTCTCTGGAAACTGTCTAACAGGCAGTTGAAAAGCAGATCGTAAACCAAGTACCAAAATTAAGGCGCTAACAACCGTTGCAAGTACCGGACGGCGGATAAATATATCAGTGATCTGCATCTTTATTCATCCAATGTTTTTGGGCTTGGATCATTATTGGGTTGCACAGAGTTATTAATGGTGATATGGCTGCCATTTTGAAGTTTTAATTGACCACTCGTGACCACCATATCCCCTTCATTTAATCCGCTCAATATGGCGATTTGATCCCCTCTCGTTTCTCCAACCGTGATAAAAGATTGTTTTACTGTGAGTAAGGGTTTCCCCTTGTTATCGGTCCCAGATTGGTTAACGATATAAACAATTTCACCATAAGGATTAAAGCTAATCGCCGTTTGAGGCAAGGTAAGATGACGTGTTTCGGCACCTGTCCGGATGCTTATTTCTGCAAACATGCCTGGTAGTAATTTTGTTTCTGGGTTTGAAACGGTTGCCTCTACTTTAACATTACGAGTGTCTGGATCTATTTTAGGATCAATTGTTGTAATTTTTCCGACAAAGGTTTGGTCGGGATAAGTGTCGGTTCTAATAATAACCGATTGGTTAAGATTCAATTGAAGTAACTTTTGCTGAGGAATATAGAAATCAATATAAATGGGATCTAAAGCTTGTAGGGTTACAATTTTATCACCGGGATTTAAATATTGCCCAGGATTAACATTGGATATCCCAAGACGACCACTAAAAGGCGCAATAATTGTCTTTTTAGCAACGCTTGCCATTTGTGCCAAAGCTTGTGCCTCTTTACTCTTGAGATCGGCTAGATCAGCGTCCAAAATTGCTTGACTGATCGCTTTTACCTCGAATTGTGCTTTATCTCGTGTATAAGTAATTTTGGCAAGCTCTGCTGCGGCTATTAATGCCTCTAGTTGTGCCACTTCTTGATCATCATTCATTTTCAGTAATCGTTCCCCTGTTTGGACTGTCTTTCCAGGCTTGAAATCAATAGTTCGGATAAGTCCCGCAATTTCGGTAGTGACATCTATGCCTTGGCAGGCTCGAAGCGTGCCAGTGGTTTTGATCATGGGTTGCCACATTTGATAAGCGGCATTCATGGTCGAGACTGTTACAACCGGTGCCCCTGCCCCAGACATATATTTTTTAATCATTATGCTTTTGAAGGACTGATACCCAAAAATGGCTCCAAACAAAATGCCAACGCTAAGAAGCATGATTATCATGCGCTTGTTCCAGAACCCAGACTTAGTTTGCTTTTCTATCACAGCTCCACCATCCTCCCCCTAATGCTTGAAATAATGCAACCGTATCGGTATATCGAAGGGTTTGTGCTTGAATACGATTGATTCGTGCCAATTGGTATTGACGTTCGGCGTTTAATAAATTGAGATAATCGATAGCCCCTAATTGATACTGTTTTCTTACCAAGTTCAGAGTTGTCTCTGCTGCTCTTTCAAATTCCGATTGTGCTTTAAGACCTTCTGCATCTAATTCAAGTGCCCGTAATTGATCCGCAACATTTTGAAATCCTTGAAGTACCGTTTGTCTATACTGTGCCTCTGCCTGTTTATACGCTTCAATGCTTGCTCTTCGTGCTGCTCTTAAAGATCCCCCATTAAAAATAGGTTGCAAGATATTCGAACCATAACTCCAAACTAAGCCCCCTCCTTTAAGCAGATCTTCTATCTTATATTTTTCAGTACCGAAACTTGCAGTGATGGTTACTTGTGGATATAGATTTGCTGTTGCAACCCCAACATTTGCAGAAGCCTGATGCAATAAAGATTCTGAAGCGCGAATATCAGGTCTTTGATGTATCAGCGATGAGGGTAAACTAACAGGAATTTTTCTAGGTAATTTTATGCCCTCAAAGTAAAATTTAGGTAATTGGTTTTCGGTGGGTAGTTCCCCAACCAGAATCGAAAGAGCATGTCGTGTTATGCTTAAGTTTTTTTGTAAAGGTGGCAAAGTGGCTCTGATCTCTGCCAATTGTGATTCTTGAGCCAAGATTGAGGTTTGTGAAATGGCTCCGAGTTCAAATTGTAAACGAGTAATTCTAAGCACTTCTTCATTGAGTTTTATTAAGCCTTCCGTTGCTTGGATCTGTCCGCGCAAGGAGGCTTCTGTAATCGCAGTCGTTACAATATTAGAGGTCAATGTAAGATAAGTTGCCTCTAAAAGATATCGTTGATATTCCGATTGAGCACGCAACCCTTCAAGGGCACGTCGGCCTTTGCCAAAAAAATCCAAACTATAAGATCCATTCACCGAGGCATTGTAAAGAGTAAAAAGAGTCGTTGTTGGGTTAGCTGCCCCAAAAGAAGAACTTGAGATAGCCTGTCTTGTCCCTGAAACCGTTCCAGTAATTGCCGGATAGAGACTTGATCCTACATAGGCATTGATATTTTCTTTTGATTGCTGTAACGCTGCTTCTGCTGCTTTAAGACTAGGACTATGAGCCAATCCCTTAGCAATTAATTCATTGAGCGCTTTAGACTGAAACAAATTCCACCATTTGCTTGGGATCTCTTCGCCGAGTGCCAATACTTGAGCCTCTCCACCAACGCCGGATGTGTGCACTGTTTTCGATGGAATTTTTTGATCACTGTAAGTTTTCGTTTTTGGAGCTTTTGGTGCCTTAAAATCGGGACCCACGGAACAGCCCTGAAGATTAACTGTAAATAAACCAATCAGTAGATAAACATTCCTTCGAGTTTGAATCCATTTTTGAATATGCATGTAGGTCGAATACCTTCAATCTCCCTATGAATACTTAAATTTTAAACCAAGTTAGATATTTTACAAATATTATTAGGTGTTTACCTAAAATGATTTAACTACACTGAATTTTATGGTTTTTTTTAAAAATATATTAAATATGTTTGATATATTGTCAAGTTTTTCAACTTATATTTAGTCTATATTTAGTATCGTTGACCCAATACCTTTTAATTAATTTTAAGGAGATGCTAAATGAGCAAGCAACGAAGAGACGAAGAAAGCCCACGTAATCCACAACAAAATAACCCACAACATGGACAGCCATCGAAGCAACGTGATGATCAACACGGTTATCCACAAAGCCCACGTCCGCAACAAGGCAATCCACATGGGCAACCATCGAATCCACGTGAGCAACAGCACAGCAGTTCACAACAAAGCCCACGTAATCCTCAACAAAGTAACCCACGACATGAGCAGTCATGGAATCCACGTGAGCAACATCAAGGCAGTTCACCACAAAGCCCACGTCCGCAACAAAGCAATCCTTCACATGGAAAGCCCATGAATCCACATGAGCAAGACCGTGGGTATCCACAAAAGCAAAATCCAGGAAAAAATAAACCTAAATAAGGTTGTATTAAACGTCAACATTTAGGGGATAATAAAACTATTATCCCCTTTTATTTTTATCGAACATTTTTATAATTTGTGCTTAACAATTTCTAAGCGTTGAAGTTGCATAATGATATGCTCTAAATCAATGCTTAATTTATTAACGTAATCTTCTTTTTTAATCGAGGTAGCGATCGCTTGCTGTAACCTACTTTCAAGTGATGCGACACGAGTTTGAAGATATTCCAGACCATTCATTTCCATCTGACCTTGTGCGACCGGATGTTGAGCACTGAGTGCTTGCGAGTTAGACAACATATTATTCTCCTTAAAGCTAATAGACTCTTGCATTTAATGAACACCTACTTCATACTGTATTTGATTATCGTACATTAATCAAGTGGAGATGTAAATGAGTAAAAAATTAAAAGTGGGTGGCTGTCGTGAAGGCGCTGGAAGACCCCGAGGCTCCGGTAAATATGGCGAATTAACACAACCAATCCGAGTACCTGTTAGTTTACTTCCCGAGATAGAAGCTTTGATTATTCACAAAACAAGCCCTAAGGCTGCAGAAGCTCATTTAGATAATGTCTATCCCTTTCCAGAAGCCTTTTCTATTCCTCTTTACAGTACTCGGGTTGCGGCAGGCTTCCCCTCTCCTGCGGATGATCATGTCGACTGCCATCTCGATCTCAATCAACATTTGGTTCAACGCCCCTCCGCTACTTTTTTTGTTCGTGTAGAAGGCGAATCAATGATCAATGCCGGGATCCATGAAAATGATATTTTAGTGGTCGATCGCTCTATAGAAGCCAGCGATGGAAAGATCGTTATTGCGGTGGTAAATGGCGAGCTAACGGTAAAGCGCTTAGAGCTTAAACAAGGTCAAGTATTACTGATCCCAGAAAATCCTAAGTTTAAGCCCATTGAAATTACCGAAGAAATTGACTTCCGGATCTGGGGAGTCGTGGTTCATGTGATCCATTCGTTTTAGCCCTCACCCGCCTTACCAGTACCCTCTCCCGTTGCAGGAGAGGGCTGCGTCAAAAACAAAATAAGCTTATTTCTTAAAAACTTTCTTCAAGAATTGTTCAAAGGACATCCAAGAGTCTTTATCTGCAGCTTCATTATAATCCACTACTTTAGTGTCTTGTCCAGGATGGTTGGGATGTGTGAAAGCATGCACCACACCTTTATAGGTAATAAGGGTTAATGGAACATGGGCTTTTTTCATTTCATCCCTAAAAGCCGTTCTCTCGGCAAGAGGAGCAACGGGATCATCTTCTCCAATCATTGCTAAGACAGGTCCTTTGATTTTTTTAAGATCAGAGGCCGGACCTTTAAGTCTGCAAGTCTCACAAATAAGACTGGGATGGAAAAGAGCGGTTCCAACCAAGGGCACACCTGTTCGAGCCAAAAGCAGTGCTGTAGCACCTCCAAAACAATAACCCATAACTAAAATCTTTTTAGGATTGACCATCTTCATAGCTTTAAATGTATCGTAAGCCGCCATAATATCAGAGCGCCAGAGGTCAAAGTTCTTGGTATATTGAGAGGAAAATTGCCCTGCTTCTTTTGCGTCTTGGGGACGGATCCCTTTACCATACATATCAACGGCAAAAGCAACATAACCTTGTTTGGCTAATTGTTCGGCTTTATCTTTATCATATTGTGAAAGACCCCAATAATCAGGTACCAAAATAATACCAGGTCCTGGGGTTTTCTTTGAATCGTCATAGGCTAAGTAGCCTTCCATGGTTTTACCATCGAAAGTGTATTCGACAGATTCTGTTTTAATGGCTGCGATTGCGCTGCTGGAAGCTATCAAAGAGCCCATGGTCAACGCTATGATTTTTTTGAACATTTTTATTACCCCTGGTTAAATGCCTAAACGATTATCCCAATAGATCCACTGGATCTTTGGATAAATTATAGTTCAAGACATTTGTTCTACCACTAATCCTAATTGGTCTTTTTTAACCCAAAGGGATAATTTCTCCGCCACCCGATATCTCTTGAGTGATTTTAGGTTGCCCATAATATTGAACCTTCCCAAAACCCGAGATATTGATATCGAGCTCCTCACTTGCATTCACAATTGTGTTTCCAGCGCCACTGATAGAAACCCGCGTTTTTTTAGTATTTAACTTTTTACCATTAAATTCACCGGCGCCTTCAATTTCGATAATTTGTTGATTAGCAGATCCTTGAACGATGATATCGCTACTGCCAGAGATCTTCGTTTTAAGGCTTTCTACCTTTACCTTAAGATCCGCGGTTCCTGCCCCACTTATCTCAAGATTTAATTGATTCGTGGTAAGCGTATTACGCCCTGAAATATGCATGTCTCCAGAAATATTGATATTTTCAATATTTTTAACGGTTAAATGATAGATAACCGGTTGATTAATGGAAAAGATAGAAAACCCGCTTTCTTTTGGACTTAAAGTTAAAGTATCATCTTTCACTTCACTATTAATTTCCGGCAAAACTTTATCTTCTGCTTCAATGACGAGGGATTCTTGATTACCTTGTTTAATATACAATTGCCCAGAACCCGCAATGATAATATTTTTAAAGCTCGATACTGCCCGCGTTTCTTTTAGGACTTTCCCAGAAGGTAGAGGAATTTCCTTAGCCTGAAGGGCATTTGTTAAAAAACAAGCGCTTGTTAACAAAGTAAGACAAAATAGTATTCGTTGCATGTTCACTCCCATTCCTAATTTACTTGGAAACTCTTACATTGGAAATCTTACTGTGTGAATACCCATAAAGAATATAAACAATAAGCCCTAACAACATCCAAACAATAAACCTTACCCAGGTGATCCAAGGCAGATTAAGCATTAAATAACCACAAGAAAGAATGCCTAACAGTGGAATCAATGGCGAAAAAGGCGTTTTAAAAGGACGAGGTAAATTGGGTTTTGTATATCGCAGAAAAATAACACTGATACAAACGATAACAAAAGCTGCCAAGGTTCCAATATTCACAAGCTCTGCGACTTCTCTTAAAGGAACAAAGCCTGCCACTAAGGACATAACCAAACCATTCAGAATAATCACTTTTACTGGCGTATGCGTTTTTCGATGAACGCTAGAGAATGCAAAAGGAAGCAATCCATCTTTAGACATCGAATAAAAAATCCGAGTCATACCATATAAGAAGATCAGTATTCCGGAGGTTAAACCTGCAATAGCCCCTACTGCAATTAAATCGGCGGTTACCTTATGGCCTAAATTTAAAATGGCTTCTGCCACTGGGGAGCGCGTATTTAAAGTGGTATAAGAAGCAATCCCTGTTAATAAGCCAGAGACAATAATATAAATAAGTGTGGAAATCCCAAGAGAACCCATAATACCAATGGACAGATCTTTTTGGGGATTACGAGCTTCTTCAGCAGCGGTTGAAACCGCATCAAATCCAATAAATGCAAAAAAGACGAGCGCTGCACCTTCTACAATTCCTACCCAACCAAAGGGCATAAAGGGTGTCCAATTAACCGGTTGAACATCCATAATGGCAGCACCAATAAAGATAGCAATGGTTGTTAATTTAATAAAGACAATCAGCATGTTAAAACGAACGCTTTGTTTAACGCCTATGACTAAGATCCCAGACAGCACTAGAACAATCAGCATAGCTGCTAGATTAACAAACCCACCTTCTGCATAAGTTTTAAATAAATAAGAAGGAATGGAGAGCCCAATCGAAAGAAGTGCATCGTTTACATACCCGGACCAACCAATGGCAATGGCGCTTGCACCAACGCCATATTCTAAAATTAAATCCCAACCAATGATCCAAGCAACAATTTCGCCAAGACCTGCATAGGCATAGCCATAGGCGCTACCAGATCCACCAATACTGGCCGCGAGTTCCGCATAAGATAAAGCAGCAAATGAACAGGCAACACCTGCCAAGGCATAGGATAAAATAATCGCAGGTCCCGCAGTAGTTGCAGCCGCAATACCCGTGAGAACAAAAATACCCGCGCCTATAATGGCTCCAATACCTAATAGAACTAAATCAAAAGCAGATAAACATCTTTTAAGCCCAGTTCCTTCTTCAGAATGGGGTGTTAATTTGGTTCTAAAGATATTCATAGAGTGATATTCTTCCCATTCAAATTGGTGTTAAATCGGCGAGGATTCTAACATTGATTAGGTTTCTCTAGCAATGATAAAAGATAATTTGTTAGTTATATTTCAAATTAAAAATCTTGCTGAAATTCTTCGGAATGCCGAGAATGCTTGTTAAGACAACCCTTTACGCAACCCTAGGAATGAGAACTTAGATGATGAAAACCTCAGAAAAAAATTTAGCCTTGCCTAACTTGACCACTATCAAGCATTTGCTGCCTAAATATGATGCCTATATTGTCGATCTCTGGGGAGTGGTTCATGATGGTGTTAATCCCTATCCGGGTGTGGTTGAATGCTTAAACCACCTAATTTCTTTGAATAAAAAAATTATTTTCCTAACGAATGCACCTAGACCCGCTTCCGTACTAATTAAAAAACTTAAGGATTTTGGAATTAAGACAAACCTCGAGATGATGTTAAGCTCCGGTGATGTTGTGATCGAACAATTAAAACACTTTAATGATCCCGTGTTTAGTCAACTAGGCCACCATGTTTATCATTTAGGGGCCAATCGTAATCAAGATATCCTGTCTCAACCCGAGCTCCAGATTGAACTAACAGAGTCTATTGAAAATGCCAATTTTTTATTAGTCTCGGCCTATATGGATGCAAACGAAGATTTAAATCAATATGATACACTTTTGCAAAAAGCAGCAAGCCTCCATCTTCCTTTTATTTGTACAAACCCAGATAAGGAAATACCCTTTGAAGATGAAATCCGATATTGTGCTGGGTTTTTGGCAGAAAAATATGAAAGGATGGGTGGCGTTGTACACTATTATGGCAAACCCTATTTATCTATTTATAAAGGGGCTTTTCAACGTTTAGCCAAACTGGGTATTCTAGATAAAAAACGCATGTTAATGATTGGCGACACCCTGGAAACCGATATTAAAGGAGCAAACCTTGCAGGATTGGATTCAGCCCTTGTCTTAGGAGGTAATACTCAATTGTTGCTCGATAAACAGAATGGATCAAACTCTTCGACTGCTGAATTGTTGCTCGAGCTTTTTCAAGAGACTAAGGCAAGCCCTACTTGGGTTTTAGAAGGATTAAATTTAAATGAAGCCTGAAGAAAAACTACTGTTACTTTGCGAAGATCGGCAATTAAACCTAGGACTTGCAGAATCTTGTACTGGTGGCTCTTTTGCTGCACGTTTAACACAAATTCCAGGTGCCTCTAGGTGTTTTGCTGGATCCATTGTTTCCTATCAAGATCAGGTTAAAACCAAGGTGTTAGGGATCCCTCAACAAATACTAAAACAAAAAGGTGCAGTTAACGAAGAAGTCGCTCTTAAAATGTTAGAGGGTGCCCTCTTTCAATTGGGAGCAGATATCGCAGCAAGCGTTACAGGGATTGCGGGACCTGATGGCGGGACATTAGAAACACCTGTTGGAACTGTTTACCTAGCTATTGGCGGTAAACAATTCCAAACAAAGGTGACTCGCTTGGATCTGACTGGAAATCGAATTGAAATCATTCAGAAAACCATCGATTGGGCAATCATACAGCTTATTGAAATGGTACAGTCTAGTGCTTAGACTTGTGCTCTTTTTCCATTTCGCAATGATTGCATTTAAATTTAACGCAACATAAACAATGCACCATGCATAAAGACCAATTATAGATCAGCCCAAATAAGACGCCCCAGATAAAGCCATGAAGTAGTCCCCATAAGGCGCCAACGAAAGCCCCAGACATGGTTGCTGTAAATCCTTTATAAAAAGATCCCATCATTTCAACCATGGGCATACCTAGTCCGTGACTCGCAGCTAGCCAAGCTAATAGCAAGGTGCCAAGTGCGCTCATAATTCCACCAGCAATACCTAAAGCCAAGATGTTTAACTTGCCACATCCATGACAGGTATGTGCTCCACAGTTTTTCATCATTTCAGGTGATTGTTTATTCATAACCATTAACCCCTTCTTTCAAAGTTTTGACTCCAATACTTAAATATAAACTACTTTTCACTATAATTAACAGGCAATTTGAATACCAATAACCAAATACTTGTACAAAACTTAAGTATGTCAGCACTAAATAACGAATTCTTGTAATATTTACACTGAAGAAATTTGGTATCCCCCTGCTCCATTCACGGATAATTGCCGCCAAACCGAAGGTAACCAGCCCCGCACTTCATTGCTAAATGACCAAGGGGAATTAACAACTAACATGCCAGATCCGATCAAATTTAAAGGTGCATCTTTCGGGTAGATATTTAATTCCGTGTTTAAGAGATTGGGCAAATTGAGATTTTTAACAGAACGAAAAAATTTTTGGACGCGTTTAAGATCTTTTATGGGATACCAGATAACATAAATACCCGTGCCAAATTTTTTCATACCCATTTCTAATCCATGAATTAATTGATCCCACTCCTCTTCTTTTTCAAAAGAAGGATCAATAAATATCAAACCTCGACGCTCTTTAGGTGGTAAAAAGGCTTTAAGCCCCAGATATCCATCTTGATGATGTAAAGCAATCCGCTTATCCCCCTTAAAATTATCTTTGAGCAGCCTAAATTCTTCTGGATGTAATTCCATTAAAACTAATCGGTCTTCTTCTCTTAATAAGGAATTCGCAATGATAGGAGATCCAGGATAATAGGCAGGGTAATGAGAATTTTTTACTATCTCAAGATAAGTCTTAATAATCTCTGGCAACTCTTTTGAGGAAGCATTCATTAATTTCGAAATTCCATTTGAAGCCTCACCAGTTTTTGACGAAAAATGAGATCCTAAATGATAAAGGCCACTGCCAGCATGTGTTTCAAGATAACAAAAAGGCTTATCTTTACTCTTCAGAATTTGGATAAGATTGATTAAAACCAGATGTTTGAAAACATCGGCAAAATTTCCTGCGTGATATCCGTGGCGATAATTCATTTTCTATTTGACCTACCCTTTATATCCATGAGCTCAAGACTTGACCCCATTTTTATGTTAATTTCCTAAATAAATACAGTTGCTTCACAATAGATAGGGTATAATTTTTTTTAGATTTTTGTTAGCATTACCTTTAATTTGTTTTTCTGGATAAATTTGGAATAAAGAGAATTTAATATGAATATGATTAAAAGTTTTGCTTCCACCCTGATTTTTGCTTTGAGTTTTACCTCTCCCTTGCTCATAGCCCTCGAACATACAGTTGAACCGCTTGATAATGAACAAGTTTCCCTTGAGCAGGATCAAAATTTTAATGAGTCAAAGCCAGTTGAATCGGGAAGTGCAGAGGAAGTCTCCCAGGAACAATCCCCGGTTGGTTTAAGTATTGACCGCTACTTGTCCCCTGATGTTGGCTCGGATGTAATGCTTAGCATTTTGCGCGTTTACCAAAAATTAGATGATCGCTTCATCCCTAGCACCATGGGTGATACCGAGCCTAAGATGATTGCAGCAAGATTGGGAAAGTACATATTAGAAGGTTTTATCATCGGCACTGAGATGGTAGCTCAACATGAAATTTTTGGGCATGGATTTAGATTACGAGAATTTAAAGTTCCGGTTACGCGTTATGAAATCCTCCCCTGGAAAGGTTCTACACACTTTCGCGCTGCTAAATATATTCCCTTGTCCTTACATCAAAAAATTGCGGTGGATGTCGGTGGTATGGAAGCCAATAGCATTCTTGCAAGGCAAATTCAAACTCGATGGTTACAATCTGGGGTAATGGATACCCGAGAAGCACATCTATTTAGGCGCGCAACCTTGGATCAAACCACCTATGTTTTAGGTGTTAAAACGGATCATACAAGATTCCCAAATGGCAATGATGTGGGCTCTTACATTAATAATGTGAATGCCTGGTATCAAAAACCTGTATTAAGTACACGTAAACTAAAAAATAGGATCTTAATTGATTTTCTAGATCCTTACTTTTTCTATTCTCTTTATTCATTTGGATCCTATATTATAGAGGGAAACCAGTATTGGGAATTTCCGTTGATCCCCCCGATCAAGTAGAAATTCCAACGATAGTGAAAGATTAAAGCGGTAAAGGCTTAGGGTGGGGGTGTTATAAATACGCGGCCACACCCACTCTAAGAATAGGGCTATGCTTCAACACTTCACCTGGAACAAACCCGGTTGTTTTATAGCCCACTTGTCCATTC
>Ga0207028_1020_pt1 | contig 14057 bp, 13 predicted proteins | sample Alteio_BWMinCont_41_FD_153287 | JGI IMG/M metagenome (GOLD analysis project Ga0207028, IMG submission 153287) | Enriched cells from forest soil in Barre Woods Harvard Forest LTER site, Petersham, Massachusetts, United States -... | ecosystem: Environmental > Terrestrial > Soil > Temperate forest >... | reverse complement strand
CTGATGAACCCGATAATACAAAACGTGTTAAACCTCGATGTGAAAAATAAGTTAATGGAAATGCAATGAGCGCCATGATAACTAAGGGCCAAAAACCACCTAAGCCAGCATTAATAGGTAAAAATAGTGTGCCTGCGCCTATGGCTGTTCCGTATAAACCGAGTATCCAGGTTATATCTTGATGAGTTAATTTTGAGGTATTACTTTTCAATAAATTGACTTCGGATATAGAAATGCTTCTTTGTGTCATGATATCTTATAACCCATTTTAATGATGAGAAGTTAAGATATACCATGTGTTTAATAAGATCAATCATTGACAGTTTGAATAGTTAATGATTTTAAAATGTGGTATATAAATCAAGAAGATAGTCACTGGAAGATTTTTAAATTAAGAGGGATTTCATGTATAAGGTTCCGCATTTTATTAACGGTCAAAAAATTACGTCTAAAGCTAACTCATTGAATATATTCAATCCGGCAACCGGGCAGATCATAGGCGAACTTGGTCTAGCGGATGAAAGCATCGTTGCAGAAGCCATTGCAGCCGCCAAATCAGCATTTCAAACATGGTCTCTGATGCCTCCCTTAAAACGAAGCCGACTCTTGTTTAATTTTAAAAGACTGCTAGAACAGCATATGGATGAACTTGCAGCGATAGTGACGCGTGAGCATGGAAAAACACTAGATGATGCGCGAGGATCGGTACAACGAGGGATTGATGTGGTTGAATTTGCTTGTGGAATTCCAGCTCATCTTAAAGGAAGTTATACGGAAAATGTGGCGGCCGATATTGATACTTATGCTTTGCGGCAGCCTTTAGGTGTTTGTGTGGGGATTACTCCATTTAATTTTCCTGCCATGATAGCATTATGGATGTTTCCTATGGCGATTGCCTGCGGAAATACTTTTGTTTTAAAACCTTCTGAAAAAGATCCGTCTTGTGCTGTGCGTATTGCAGAACTTGCGAAAGAAGCTGGCATTCCTGATGGAGTCATTAATGTTGTGCAAGGTGATAAAGTCGCAGTAGACGCATTGATCACTCATCCTGAAGTCAAAGCAGTCAGTTTTGTGGGTTCAACACCGATTGCAGAATATGTTTATAAAACAGGAACCGCGCATGGCAAACGCGTGCAAGCCTTTGCAGGGGCAAAAAATCATTGCATCGTGATGCCTGATGCAGATATTGATCAAGCTGTGGATGCCATTGTAGGTGCTGCTTATGGATCAGCAGGCGAGCGTTGTATGGCAATTTCAGTTGTCATCGCAGTAGGTGATCAACTCGCTGATGCTTTGGTCAATAAAATAAAACATCGTGTTCAGACATTGAAAATAGGGCCCGGTGATCAATCAGGCGTAGAAATGGGCCCGCTTATTACGCAAGTACATTGGGACAAGGTAAAGTCTTACGTTGATTTGGGTGTTAAAGAAGGCGCTGATTTAGTGATCGATGGACGAGACTTTAAGATGCAGCAAGGGTTTTTTATGGGTGCTTGTTTATTTGATCATGTAAAGCCTGCGATGCGTATTTATCAAGAAGAAATTTTTGGTCCTGTTTTATCACTGGTACGTGTTCCGGATTTTGAAACGGCATTAAACATGGTGAATGAGCATGAATTTGGTAATGGAACTGCTATTTATACACGGGATGGTAATACCGCAAGGACGTTTGCAACACGTGTTCAAGTGGGCATGGTAGGTATCAATATTCCTATCCCTGTTCCCGTGGCTTACCATAGTTTTGGTGGATGGAAGCGTTCTATGTTTGGCGATATTACGATGCATGGTCCTGAAAGCATACAATTTTTTACAAAACTAAAAACGGTTACTCAGCGCTGGCTTAAAAACACAAAAAGTTCAGAATTCATTATGCCTACCCATTAGAGAGCAATATATGGAAAAAATTTGTTTTATAGGACTTGGCCATATGGGTAACCCCATGGCGCACCAACTATTAAAAGCCAGCTATAAATTAATGGTCTACGATATTGTGCCTCAAGTCATGCAGGCCATGATCGACCAAGGCGCAGTTGCACTTACCGCAGATTTAGAAGGTGTAGAAGACGCTGATGTGATCATCACTATGTTGCAAACAGGCCAGCAAGTGAGTGATATGTGTTTGCGTGCTCATGGTTTATTTGCTAAGGCAAAGAAAAATGCACTCTATATCGATTGTTCTTCCATCGACGTGTCTGCCGCACGTCAATTACATCAAGCGGCCAAAGCCGCAGGTATAGTGATGGTAGACGCCCCTGTATCAGGCGGTGTAACAGGTGCAGAATCAGCGACATTGACTTTCATGGTGGGTGGAGAGGAGCAAGCATTTTTACGAGCCAAAAGTCTATTAGAAAAAATGGGTTCAAAAATCGTACATGCCGGTGCCGCAGGCTTAGGTCAAGCTGCTAAAATTTGTAATAACCTCATTCTTGGTATATCCATGATAGCGGTGAGCGAGGGTTTTTCCTTAGCAGATAAATTGGGTCTGGATCCTAAAAAGTTTTTTGATATTGCGAGCAATGCCTCTTCTCAGTGTTGGTCGATGTCTAAATATTGTCCTTTCCCTGGGATTATTGATAATGCCCCTTCAAATCACAATTATGAAGCAGGATTTATGGCAAAAATGATGTTAAAAGACCTTTTGTTAGGGCTAAATGCCGCTGAAATTGCACATGCATCAATCCCATTGGGCAGCGCTGCTACCGAACTTTACTCCATGTTTGTGAATCAAGGCCATGCTGAAATGGATTTCTCAGGTATTATTAAAATGATAGGAAATTATCCTTACACATAAATTCTGATATGCACTTTACCTGGTTTGAGGTATTATTCCGAATGTAAAGACCTAACGATTATCATCATCAAAGGATATCAAATTTTAATGAAAAAATGGCATCATTCCATATTACGGTGGTTTGCGAATAATAGTATGAGCAACCACAATATTAACACGGTTGAAAACAGAATTGATTGGGTTAGAGCTATTCCATTTATTTTAATTAATTTATCCTGCCTATTTGCCTTTATCGTAGGATTTAGTTGGATTGCGCTTATCACAGCACTTATTGTGTGTTATGTCCGTGTTTTTTCCTTAACAGCATTTTATCATCGCTATTTTTCACATCGGGCCTATAAAACAAACCGTTTTTGGCAATTTGTTTTTGCTATTTTTGGTGCGAGTGCAGTGCAAAGAGGACCTTTGTGGTGGGCAGCCCATCATCGTCGCCATCATGCTGCGGCAGATGAACATGAAGATGTCCATTCTCCCCTTCATCATGGCTTTTGGTGGAGCCATATGGGGTGGTTTTTGTCTAAACAAAACTATTTTTATGATTCAAAAAACATAAGTGATTTGTCTAAATATCCAGAGCTGGTTTTTCTGGATCGCTTTGACATACTTATTCCGACATTACTTGGCGTGTGTATGTATGCGTTTGGCGCGGCCCTAGAGTATTTCGCACCATCCTTAGGTACAAACGGCTGGCAGATGCTAGTTTGGGGATTTAGTATTTCAACCATTATGTTATTTCATATTACGGTTTGTATTAATTCCATAGCACATAAATTTGGTAAGAGAAGTTATAAAACGAAAGATAATAGCCGCAATAATTGGTTGCTTGCACTGCTCACGTTTGGTGAAGGTTGGCATAATAATCACCACTATTATCCAGCTTCTGCAAGACAAGGGTTTCATTTTTGGCAAATTGATATAACTTATTATATTCTTCTGCTTTTCAAAAAGATGGGAATGATATGGGATGTAAAGGTAGTGCCCGAACAGGTTTTAAACTCTAATCGAATAAAGTAGAACGTTAAGTCCATTTGATCATCTAGATAAGAAGGGATGCTTGTCATGTTAGAACTGGACATGGAAAAAAACGCTATGCCTGGGTTATTTCAAAAATATATTTTTAAATTATTACGCAAATTACAATATGGACATATTACTATCATAGATGGCATGAATACCTATGATTTTCATGCAAAAAATTCATTATTTGATTATCATGTCACTGTCACAGTGCATGACAAAAAATTCTATAAAGAAATGCTTATCGGTGGTAGTAATGGTGCTGCTGAAAGCTATATAAATGGTTATTGGGATACTAATGATCTGGAAAAATTACTTGAGATGATGATAAAAAATAAAAGTGCTTTAGGCGATTTTGATAAAGGTATTTCAAGGTTAAATAATTTTATTACCAATACAATGCATTATTTCAGTAAAAATGATAAATTTAACGCGAAAAAAAATATTTTAGCCCATTACGACTTAGGTAATGATTTTTTTAAAAGTTTTCTTGATGATACTATGCTTTATTCTTCAGCTGTTTATGAAAAAGATACGGATAATTTATATCAGGCTTCACTTAATAAATTAAAAATCATATGTGAACTATTAAAGCTTAATCATAACGATCATTTACTAGAAATAGGAGCAGGTTGGGGAGGGATGGCCTTTTATGCTGCCAAACATTATGGCTGTAAAGTCACTACCACTACTGTTTCTGATAAACAATATATCTATGTTAAAAACAAAATAGCAGAATTAGGTTTAGAAAATCAAATTACCTTGTTAAATAAGGACTACCGAGATTTAACAGGGTGTTATGACAAGATTGTATCGATAGAAATGATCGAAGCTGTGGGCTATAAGTACTTCGATGCCTATTTTAAACAATGCAGTCAATTGCTTAAAAGCGGCGGTTTAATTTTGCTACAGGCTATTGTTATTAATGATCAATCTTATGAACAGGCAAAAAACAATATAGATTTTATTAAGAAATATATTTTCCCCGGTGGATGTTTGCCATCTATACAAGTTATTCATCAATCGGTTTCACAAAATACCCATTTTCAATTGATGTATCTCAATGATATAGGCAAGCATTATGTAAGAACATTGCTAGATTGGCTTGCATGCTTTAATAAAAATAGTGATTTAATAAAATCATTAGGATATTCAGAACAGTTTATTCGTATGTGGCGTTATTATTTATGTTATTGTGCTGCAGGTTTTAATCAAGCTTATATTAGTGATGTGCATTGTTTATGGAAAAATAATGACGCCTGAAATTTCATTATGAACACAAACTTGTTTTTGATAAAATTATTTTTTAATTTAATGGAGTTATCATATGACTAAACTAGAGTTAATAGCAATGATTGCTGAAAAAGCAGGTCTCACCAAAGCGCAAGCAGAAAATGCTTTTAGCGCAACATTTGAAACCATCACGGAGCTCATGAAAAAGCAAGAAAAAGTGATGATTGCGGGGTTTGGTGGATTTTCAACAAAAGTACGCGCTGAACGAAAAGGTCGTAATCCATCCTCAGGAGAAGAAATGATTATTCCAAAAGCCATTGTTGCCAGTTTTAAACCAGCAGCATCATTGAAAAAAACGATTAATGATCAAGCACAATAGATTTATTTATATATTAAGGAGTGAATCATGGTAAAGAAGCTTAAGAAAAAAAAATCATCCAAATTGAAAAAAGTTACAGGTAAAAAATCTGTTAAACTAAAAGCTAAAAAAGTGTCTCCTATTCCTAAAGGCTATCATACCGTTACGCCGTATCTCATTGTTAATGGCGGTATGCAGGCTATTGAATTTTATAAAAAAGCATTTGGTGCAAAAGCCGGTATTTGTATGGCGCATGATGGAAAACTCGGCCATGCTGAATTAACGATTGGTACTTCCAAGATTATGTTAAGCGATGGTTGTCCTGATATGAAAATCTCTAGTCCAAAAGAATTCGGTGGTTCACCCGTTAGCATTTGTCTATACGTTAAAGACGTAGACGCTGTCGTTAAGCGTGCAGTAGGTGCAGGTGCTAAACTTATTCGAGCTGTCGAAAATCAGTTTTATGGTGATCGTAGCGGCGGAGTCGAAGATCCATTTGGCCATCAATGGTATATTGCCACTCATGTTGAAGACTTAACCAAGTCCCAACTTAGGAAACGTGCAGAAGCATTTCAAAAAAAATCACCGTAATCGCTTTAATATTGAAGAAATTTTGTGAGAAGGGCTGGAGTCCTTTCTCATACTTAATGGATGTTAGCAATGAAGGAATGGAATCCTAATCATTCGACTTTAACTATTCAATCGCGACTTCAACAAGAAAGTAAGCGAACCGGCAAACTCGCATTAGGTGAGATTGCATATGATGACATTAAGATTAAACGACAATTAGGTGATGGTAGTGCATCCATAGCTTTTTTGGGTAGTTATAAACATCAACAAGTCGTGATTAAAGAATATAGAATAGATCCTGATGATCCTTGTTTAGCCTCAAAAAAAATGTTGAAAGAGTGGAATGTTCTTCGTGCAAGCTTTCCTTCACGGTATATCGTAAAACCTTTTGGCTATTCTCTGGAGCCGCCATGCATAGTGATGGAATATGTGAAAAATGGTGCTTTGGATCTCTATATGAACGAACGATTAACTTTAAGACAGCGCATTTCTATTGCAAACGATGTTGCTTTAGGAATAATAAGGTTGTTAGAAATAGGTGTGGCACATAGAGATATTAAAACAGCTAATATACTTATTACAAAAAATTTACGCGCTAAACTATGTGATTTTGATTTATCAAGCAATCTCGATTCGAAAGAACCTATAAATATATACGGAACTCTTGAATATTTAGCTCCTGAGTATGCATGGATTGAAGAAATTGAAATATTGTTATCTGCAGCAGATGTATTTAGCTTTGGTGTAGTTTTGCTTGAGTTATGCGTTAGTCAGGAAGCTTTTTCCAGTTATATTGCAATTTGTACTGATATAAGAGATCGTGCCAACGTTGAAAAAAGAATACAAAAACTTAATGAAATGATAGATCATTTTGCTAAGTATTGGCAGGAAGATCTTACAGGTATTATAGCGGATTGTTTGAATATAGAACCGGAACAAAGACCAAGCATGTATGATGTTCAAGCAAGACTAAGCGAATTATTGATATCTCTGTCAAGGGATAAACAACACAGCTTAATACATTCAAACCTGGTAGATGATAAGAAGGCAAACAATGAAGTTGTAAAAATGGAAATTGAGCCAACTGAAATTTCCACACCAGCTTGTTCATTAATGTAAGCTAGTATACAATTCGGAGTGACATGTTAGTCCGAATTAAGCTGTGTGATGCCGATATTAAAAAAATAATTTTTTTCTTTTACATAATAGCAACCCTAAGTTATGGACCATTATTGTTCGCGTCAACCAGGGTGCCTGAAATTGTCATAAAAAAGCAAAAGAATCAACTTACTTCTAAGAAAAATATTATCAATAAAGAAGATATCACTTCCATAGGCGCTACATCACTTCAAGAAGCTCTGCAAACCTTAGGCGGTGTTCAGTTACAAGATACTTCAGGGAATGGAAGTCAGGTCTTGTTGAGTATGCGTGGCTTTGGTGGAAATGCGAGTAGTAATACGTTGTTTATGGTGAATGGTATACCCCTCACCAATCCCGATTTAGCTCCTCCTGATTTGAACAGTATTCCTATTCAGCAAATTGAGTATGTGGAGGTTTTTGCAGGTAGTGAGAGCGTACTTTACGGCGATCAAGCGGTGGGCGGCACGATAAATATCATGACCAAGCAATTGATTAAAGATAATGCTGCTATAGGATGCTCAATAGGTAGTTATCATCAAGTACGTTGTCATGCTGCATTGAGTAAATTTATTAATAAGATTAATTATTCCATCAATGTATTACGGAACCAAACCGATAATTATAGAGACCATAACGATTATGCCCAAAATCTTTTATCGGGAACATTGAATTATGCTTATCAGACTGGATCTGTCATATTTGATTATAAAATTGCAAATGAAAATATGCAGTTTCCAGGAGCACTCACCTCAGAGCAAGTGCGAGAAAATAGAAGACAAGCTAATAATGATACCGACTATTTTAAAGATTTTAATGGATTTTATCATATCCATTATAAACAAGAACTAAGTCAGAATTGGAACCTTGATATGGACATGGTAAGACGTTCTATGGATGGTAACGGTGTGCTGACATCAGGGTTCAATCAAGATCGTTTTATCAATTATCTAAAACCGCAAATCAAAGGAACAATGGGCGAAACTCTGGTGACAACAGGATTAGACATAGAAAATGATAGCTATCGTTTAACGACAGATTTTGGTTTAACGGATGATAAACTTATAAAATATGGAATTTTTGCTTTAGTTAATATGCCTATTTATAAGAAACTTTCTTTAGAATTTGGTGCACGTGCTGCGAGACAAAACAGTCAACTCGTATCTTTGGATGATTCAAGCACCATCAATAGTGCTATGGTGAGTACTATTGAATTAAAGTCTATACTTTCTGAGTATGTCAGTGCCTATTTGCGTCGTGCTGGAAGTTTTCGATTTCCGAAAGCAGATGAAAACGCTTCAGCATCACCCGTTGTCAATGGATTAAAAACACAACAAGGCGTTTCATATGAGGCGGGATTAGCATATCATGGGTACAATACCATGACCCGATTTTCACTCTATCAATTAAATCTGAAGGACGAAATTACCTTTGATCCTAATCAAACCCCACAAGATCCTTTTGGAACAAATCGGAATTTTGATCCTACGGTGCGAAAAGGATTTTCCATTTCAGAAAAAATTTCTATCACTGAAAAAATAAGTTTAGGTGGTCAGTATCATTTAATTAATGCACGTTTTCAGAGTGGACCTAACGCAGGTAATCGTATCCCACTCGTGGCTGAAAGTAATTTTCAGGCAAATCTCAATTATCAGCTATCAGAGCGTTGGACTCTATTTACCGAAGCCATTTATATGGGAAATCAATTTGCCGCAAACGATGATGCAAATATCGTGGGCGCGCTAGGCGGTTATACTTTTTATAATATGAATGTGAAGTATGAATATAAGTCACTCATAGCATCCTTTCGTGTGAATAATATCACGAATAAATATTATTATTTTTATTCTGTATTTAACATTTATAACGGAACCGAATCATTTTATCCTGCGCCGGGGATTAATGCATTATTGACGGTTTCATATGTTGTCACCTAATTATATCCGCCAAGCCTTTGTTATAAAGCGATTGGTGAGCAGGGTTAAGTTGGTGATATTCATCTTGAGTCAAAAGTAGAGGAAGTGTAGCTGCCAGTGAAGCATTTTTAATATAGAATTCACAAAGTTCCGCAATGTTTTGTCTAAAATACGCGCCGCCGTAACCAATAAAACGTGTGACAAGATGGTATACTTCATAATCATTTAAGCCATCTCCTATATATCCTAATCGAGGGAAATGTTGACTTAACCTGTTCACAAAAATTTGTTTTCCATTTCGCGTGACGAGTGGAGATGCTTCATCAAATCCTGAATAATTTCCTTTGTTATCGAAGGATAGATTAACCGCATAAACATTTTTTTCATCGATACCAAGCCATTTTGCAAATCTTGCGACTGCCTGGAAAATACCGGCTGAAATGATATAGACAGGTTTATTTAAGGTTTTTAAAATTTCGACAACTTCTTTAGCATCGGGACTATGGTTTTTTATATAATTTTCACCTAATGCCAGGATTCTTTCTTGAGTAGGATTAACTAATTCAAGTCGTCTATTATAAATTCCAACGTTCATGCCCGTTTTGCCCATTGCTTCTTGCGTGAGCTCCTGTACAATATGGCTAGTATTATGACTTGTTGCTAGTTCGTCGATTCCTTCTATTTTGCTTAGTGTGCCATCGCAATCGAAAATAATTGCATTGATTGGGTCAGTTAATTGCCAGGATGGTATGAGCATATGTTATTCCAATCGATAAAGGATGATTTAAAATGTTTAAAATTTTAACGCTAAATAATATATCTTCTCAAGGATTGAATCAACTTCCACGAGAACTTTATGAAGTAGCATCGGAAATACAGAACCCTGATGGTATTTTAGTGCGTTCACAAGATATGCACGCAATGGAAATGCCATCTTCAGTAAAAGTGGTAGGTAGAGCTGGTGCGGGTGTCAATAATCTGCCCATTAAAATTTTTACAGAGCGTGGAATTCCCGTATTAAATACACCAGGTGCGAATGCCAATGCGGTAAGAGAACTTGTTATCGCAGGTATGTTACTCGCGAGTCGAAATATTTGTCAATCCTGGGATTATGTGCGTCAATTAAAAGGCACTTCAGCAGAAATCGATAGGCTTGTCGAAAAAAATAAAAAACAATTTGTAGGTTCTGAATTATTAGGCAAAACATTAGGAATTATTGGTCTTGGGAATGTAGGGGTCAAAGTTGCTAATGCTGCGCTGAAGCTAGGCATGAATGTCGTGGGTTTTGATCCTACGATTACGGTAAATCGTGCGTGGGAGTTGTCGTCCGAAGTCAAACAAGCGCATAACCTAGATGATTTATTGATGGAATCGGATTTTATAAGTTTTCATGTGCCTTTGACGAATGATACGAAAAATATGGTGGATGCATCTCGTTTGCAATTGATGAAAGATGGTGTTGTGTTATTAAATTTTGCACGTGATGGATTGATTGATAAAGATGCACTATTAGAAGCCCTTAATCAGAAAAAAGTTTCTGTGTATGTCAATGATTTTCCCTGCGCTGATTTAAACCAGCATCCCAATGTGATCAGTCTTCCCCATCTGGGAGCGTCCACTAAAGAAGCTGAAGAAAATTGTGCGGTTATGATTGTTAAACAAATGCGTGATTTTCTTGAGGCTGGAACGATATCGAATTCGGTAAATTTTCCTTCTATTGACATGGCTGCTAATCCAGATGCCATACGTTTAGCGATTTCAAATGTCAATATTCCTAATATGGTTGCACAAATTTCATCGAAATTAGCGGCCGCTAAATTAAATATCGTGAGTCTTATGAATAAATCACGTGATGATATTGCCTATACATTGATAGATGTCAGTGCGGATGTGGATGATGATTTAATGAAAAATATTTCTGATATTAAAGGCGTGTTGCAGGTGAGAAAAATAAGAAAGGTGGATTAGACGCGCTTTTATACCCTTAGTGTTTTCAGATTTCTAAAACAGAATGTTTGGCTTTTTTGCGGCTGTGTTTTAAAGATACCCTGCTCAGCAACGCTTACTTGTTTTTCATCAGGTTTTGTTTCCGGAATCAATTTCCTAAAATGCTTCTGAACATAATAAATAGATACCGCAGTAACAAGAACAGTTCCTATGATAACCAAGGGTGGACATGCCACAAAAGAAGATACGGCTAAAAGCGTCATGCCGGAAAAACTAATAAATTTAACCGTCCAGTCTTTTAGGCTTTTATAGAATTTATCATCGAGTTTATTTTGGATTCGAGAGTTTTGAAATTTGTCATCATCGCTTGGTATTTCGAATAGCTGTGGTGGTATATTAAATCTATGACGTTCAAAAATAGTTTTTATAGCATTTTTTCTATTTTCATCTTCATGAGAATAGACACGACAGCGTAGAGCAATTAAATTATTTAACTCATCAACTTTTTGATGGTTATTTTGTTCTTCTAAGTAACGCAACTTCAATAATTTTTCTTCTAACCATCCTTCAAATTCTGTTTTTCTTGCCGCATAAAATAAATCAATAGATAGATTTATTAAATCGCATAACATGGCAAATGCAAATGCAGGACTTGCTAAAGCAGTAGCACCAGCTAATGCAGCGCTGCCAAAATTTGTTAATCCATAATTATCTGAAAATATCAGCAATTGAGTGCCAGACAAAATATTCAAAGCCGCTTTTACTTTATTGCGTTTTTTGTGATAAGTATCTTTTTTGAGAAGCTCATACGCAGCAATAAATGCATCAAGTGCATCTGAATAATTCCAACCAACAGTGATCCCTCTTAATGCCTGCGACGGCATGGTAAATACAGGTTGATAAAGTGTATTATTTAAATCTATAGGAATTGGACTATATAAATGACTTAGTGTTACGCAACCGGCATATACTACCTCTGGTTTTTCCTCTGACATCTTGTATGGAAATGGTCGCGGAGATTTTTCAGGTATAGATTTCCCACGTTGAGATAGTTTATCGTTACCCATAAACGCCTCGTTTTGTTTTATATTTAATTTATCTTTTATGCAATGTTTACATTCTATGCAGTTTTCAGGAAAAATGCAACTATCATGAGAAAGTTATTGAAGTAGGGAGTACGACGCGCGCATGTTGCGTCGTAACTACCCAATGTTGAGATATTTTTAAGCTTGTTCAGTCTTACGAAGATTACTAGCCTTGCTATAAGCATAATAAATAATGATTCCAGCCGCAGTCCAAAGCACGAAGCTAAGCCATGTCACCGCTGGCAAAGTTATCATTAAATATAGACATAATGCTATACCTATCATAGGAAAATAAGGACTCCATGGTGCTTTAAAAGGTCTTGGCATATTAGGTTTGGTGACGCGCAACACGATAACACTGATACAAACTGCAATAAAAATAGCAAGAGTGCCAATGTTTACAAGATTTGCGATTTGAATAATCGGTAAAAATCCGGCACAAATCGACATAACTATGGCGGTTGACCAGATAAGACGTCTAGGCGTTCCACTTTTCATATGAAGTTTTGCGGCTGACTCAGGTAAAAAACCATCGCGTGACATCGCGAGATAAACGCGGGTGAATCCATAATAGAAAGCAAGGGTTGCGGTAGTTAAACCTGCAATTGCACCGATCGCAACAATTTCAGCAGTAAAATGATGACCGTGATTGATTAATGCAGTGGCAACGGGCGAGCTAATATTTAGGGTTGGATAGTACATAAGACCCGTTAAAATGCCAGCAACGATCACATATACAATAGTACATACTAATAAGGAAGCCAGGATCCCAATAGGTAAATCACGTTTAGGATTTTTTGCTTCATCACCCGCCGTAGAAACTGCATCAAAACCTATAAAGGCAAAGAAAATCAATCCAGCACCATTAACGATACCTTGTACACCGAAAGGTAGAAATGGATGCCAATTATCCGTGTTAACATGAGTCATGCCAACACTAATAAATAAGACAATAACGGCTAATTTGATATAGACAATGATATTATTAAATAACGCGCTTCGTTTGGTACCCACCGATAGAAGAGATGCGAGTGCAATAAGGATAACGATGGCGGGTAGATTGACGATACCACTATGAAAAGGATCAGTGACTAAGGATCTTGGCAAGACTATTCCAATGGCAGATAAAAAATGATCGACATAACCCGACCAGCCAATAGAGATAATAACGGCATTCATGCCATACTCCATCAGTAAGTTCCAGCCAATAAGCCAGGCTGCAAAACGACCAATGCCTGCAGCATAAGCATAACCGTAAGCACTACCGCAACCACCTACACTAGAAGCTAATTCCGCATACGAAAATGCACAAAATATGCATGCAACCCCAGCTAGAACATAGGATAAAACGATACCAGGGCCTGCCTGTGTTGCAGCAGCAATGCCTGTAATGACAAAGATTCCAGCGCCAATGATAGCGCCTATCCCTAATAAGGTAAGATCAAGGGCGGATAAACAGCGGCGAAGTTCATGAGGATTGCTGCTTTGTGTAATGTTTTGTATGGATGAAGTTGTTTGCATTTATACCTCTAACATCTTGTTTATATTATTAAAGTACGGCGAAAAATGCCACATAAGTCGCATAGATTAGCATTGTTTATTATCCATGCACAATGGATTTTCATCATTTTATGCTAAATCCCGCTTGCTATTTCCTGTATAAACAGCGATCATAGGCGCACTACAACTATTGTAGATGTGTCATTTCCAATGCATTACAACCTCCAACAATTATTATAAATTTGAAGCGAGGCTGCTACCTGATATTCATAAGGTTTACGTTGGCGATGATTTTTAGCGCCAGCTAACCTTGGTTTTCATTTTTTGCAAAATGCAAAAAAAGCCTGTTGGCTTGCATTGTATTTTTATAGAGGAAAAATGAAAATGTTATTTTCAGAATTAAATTTAAGCTCCGAAATTTCTAAAGCTCTTCATGCTTGCGGATACAAAACTCCGACTCCGATTCAATTAGCTGCAATCCCTGAAGTTTTAAAAAAGAAAGA
>Ga0207028_1157_pt1 | contig 14224 bp, 20 predicted proteins | sample Alteio_BWMinCont_41_FD_153287 | JGI IMG/M metagenome (GOLD analysis project Ga0207028, IMG submission 153287) | Enriched cells from forest soil in Barre Woods Harvard Forest LTER site, Petersham, Massachusetts, United States -... | ecosystem: Environmental > Terrestrial > Soil > Temperate forest >... | reverse complement strand
CGTCTGGTAAGTTCGTGCGGGTTCAACCCGTCGGTGCAACACCATCCAGTACATTGATCCGATAATGAACTCCGGCGAGACATCGGAAACTGACCGGACGGCGGAAGCTTGGGTTGGAAGACCGCGTTTGCTTAATCTGCCGCAGCTAGGCTGGCGCGTACATCTTGCGGCAAACGCGTCCACTTGCGCTTCCCATCATCTCTTGCTGTAAAGATTTTGGGTCACGTCGAATATCGGCGTGACCCATGTTGTCCCGCACAATCTCCGGCCTTGCGCACCCGAACATAGGGCTGGATGGTACGGAAACCTCCGAAAATGCCCCTTATTGCTGGAGTTGGCCGGGGACGAGTCTCGGCAAATGGTGGCTGCAAACACGCGCGGGCAAAATGGATCCCGGGCGTGTAGTGCGACATCTGCAACCGACTCGCCTATGCTTTAGTCTACAGGGGTTAACAGAATGGCATGGATCTTGCCCTCATCCGGCCCGCTCATGACCGTTGCCATGCCTGAGATTTGTCCGCGCTCATTGATATTGCTAGCCGCGATTATGAAGAGGTTGGAATCTCCGGGAATGAGCGTGTTCAGGTCGGTCATCACATTGTCTTGCCAGATGAAGCCGCGGGACCAGCCTTCGGAGTTGAGGGTGCTTCCCACTACCTGGCCCCGGTTGTTGATGCCGGTGGCAAAGGCGGCACCATCTCCCGGCAGAATGCCGAGGTTTTTGACTTCGCCGTGTGCGCCGTTCTGCCAAAGAGAGGCAACGACGGTTGTGCCGTTCGAGACGTACCCAACAGCTTGGCCGTGGTCATTAATGGCGTAGGCGTCACTTCCAGTGTGTCCGAGGTCTGGAAGCTGGAAGGCAGTGTCGTTTTCCCACAATACGGCGTGAATCGCAAAGCTGGTGCAGGTTCCTGTGGCGCCCACGGCCTGGCCCTGATTGTTGAGGCCCTGCACGAAGCCGTCCGGCTCGCCAGGCAGCGTAGGAAGAGCCCGGATTTCGCCTTCTTCCCACATTACCGGCAATATGGTCGTTCCAGGCCGCTTGCCGGGCGCGCATCCGGAGTCCGGGACCGTCGTCTCCGAAATGCCTACGATTTGTCCGCGGTTATTGATAGCGCTGGCCTGCCCGTTATTTCCGCCCAGTGTCGAGAGAGCCGTTATGTGGCCGTGCCGCCAAAGAAACCCACGACACGTATGTTTTGTGCCAAAGGCGCACATGTCTTCACCGTTCGGATCCAGAGCAGATGTTTCGGCCATGCCGACAGCTTCCCCGCGATCGTTGATCCCGCCATAGTTGGTCCAGCTGTTCGCTCCTCCAAGCGTGCCGAGGTCGATGTTGAGTCCGTAGATGCTTATTACCGCGCGGCCACTTGCAACGGTCGTGGAGAGCGACTTGATAGGCGGGTTTCCAAACCCATCCATGTTCTCTGCCCAGCCTTCATTATTGAGTCCCATGACCATGTTGAAGTTGTCCGTGGTCTTGTTAACGCCCAAATCAAAAATCTTGTAGCTCTGTTGAGCGGATGCATTGGTGGCGGAAGCCAGAACAATCGTCGTAACACATGGCATCCAGAATTTACCCAACCTTTTAAGCATGTTCATGTCTTCTCTTTTCCTCCGGGGAAGTCGCCGTGTCGAGATGGCTGGCAAACTACGTCAGGTTCGACTCGGCGTGGTGAGAGTTTGCGTGGAATTGAGAGCAGAATTGGCCCACAACCCGACAAATCGTTGTTGAGCGACAACTCAGGAAGCATTGGGGATCGATCCTTCTAACATACCGACCAGTTTGTATGCTAATCGGTCAAAAGTCAATCACAATTGATCCCCCTGACTTTTGTCTGTTGACCTTCTCGAATCTCGCGATCCCTCGCCCCGGTTGTTTGAAATGTTGGAGAAACGGCCGGAAAGAGTTTCCCGGCCCGCCACGTTATCAAGTTCCCCGGCGCTTCTAACATCTGCCTCGACAAATTGAGCCGCACATTGCATACTGATTGGTATGCTACCGGGCACAATCAATCTGTTGGCGGGTCGAAGCAGACCGCGACGCAGCGGGCCTGCACCGCGCGATCCGCAGCGCACCCGGGAGCGCTTGCTGGAGGCGGCCTTCCGCGAAGTGTACAGGTCGGGTTTCCAGAGCGCCGGCCTGGATGCCATTCTGGCCGGAGCCGGGGTCACGAAGGGGGCGTTGTACCACCACTTCGGCAGCAAAGAAGCCTTGGGATACGCCATCGTCGAAGAGATCATCGCCCCTGACAATCGCGGCCAGTGGTTGATTCCTCTCGAGAACTGCGTGGACCCTATTGAGACTTTGATCGGCACTGTTCAAGAATTGTCAGTTCAGCCCGAGGTTGTGCGCGGCGGCTGTCCCTTGATCAATCTTGCGCAGGAAATGTCGCCTCTAGACGCGGGATTCCGCCAACGGCTCGCAACAATAATTCGTAACTGGCAGGACGGCGTTGCCGCTGCCTTACTGGATGGTCAGAAGCATGGAAAGGTGCGCCGCGACCTGGATCCCGCTCAAGCAGCCGGGTTCTTGATTGCGATGGTCGAAGGTTACGGCGCGCTCGCCAAGAATGCCCAAGAAGCGAAAGTGATGGAAGAGGGGATCAGAAACATCGTGGAGTGGCTGCGGTCTTTGCGCCCGCCGGGCAACCGCAAGCGGGGCTGAACGGGATCGTGTAAGATGGGTCCGGATTGTTCCAGCATACCAACCAGTCTGTACTAACGAGGGGCACAGCCGGCACGTGCAAGCACCGGACGCCAAGTGCAATGACCTTCTAAACACCCAGGACGGCCCGGGCGGCCACTAACCCGAGAAACTGGAACAGGAGAATGGACATGACACGAATCGAAGTATCACGGCGGAAGGCGCTCCACGCGGGAGCCTGCGCACTGGCTGGAGCAACGGGACTCTTGGTGGCGGCAAGCGCGGGCGCAGGGACAGGACCAAGCATGGCAACCGAAGAAATCATCCGGAAGTGGTACAAGGCGTGGGTGGAAAAGGACGAGGGTCAATTCGAGGCCCTGATGACCGACAACTTTACCTTCACTAGCGCGGCCGGCGACGACCACATCAGCAGGAGCACCTTCAAAACTCAATGCTGGGATACGCAGGCTAAGCTTATCGAGCGGTCCGATCTGGAGCGAGTGATCACAAGTGGCAACGAGGCGTTTGTGAAGTATCTTTGCCACACGACGAACGGTAAGTCATTCCGGAACGTGGAATACCTGCGGGTGAGAGATGGGAAGGTGGAGGCCCTTGAGTGCTATTTCGGTGGGGCCGGTTATCCGTCAGCGGCAAGCAAGGGGATGTGACGCTGTATTGGCCAGCCTTTCGGTACAGGACGGTCCGTACGCCGACACCTCCGATGGAGAAAATAATGCGCAACCGAAAATTCGTTGTATTTGCTTTTTTGAGCTTCGTCGTGATGATTGGCTGTTGGACGCCGCGGCGGATACAGGCGCAAGACAAATCAGCGTCGTCCACAACCATGGCCTCAATCGATCCATATCTGATGGACCGCGATACGGAGATTGCGATGGCCCGCAGCGCCGGCCCGAACTCCGTTTCAAGTGGGGCCAAGGTGCTGGTTCTTGGACCGCATGGCTATGAAACTGCCGTGGAGGGGAAGAACGGTTTCGTATGCGTGGTGGGACGATCATGGGATCTACCGAAAGACAATCCGGCTTTTTGGGACCCAAAGATACACGGTCCGATTTGCCTGAGCGCTCCGGGTGCGCGGTCTTTTCTTCCGATCTACCTTAAGAAGACCGAACTGGCGATTGCCGGACGTTCGAACGCTCAGATAGAGGAATCCATAATAGACGGCATCGCGAAAGGAGAATTGCCCACACCCGAACCCGGTTCGGTGTCCTACATGATGTCTAAGCAAGGGTATTTGAATGCCTTCGTCAAAGGACCCTGGCTTCCCCACGTGATGGTTTTTGTTCCCGAAATCGACCCTAAAGCCCTGGGATCCGACTTGGGAGATGACGTCCCGTTGGGCGCGCACGAAGAAAAAATTGGCCGCTATACCACAATTGAGGTTCCGGTAAGCAATTGGTCGGACGGATCGCCATCGCCGCTCAAGGGCGGCGGGCATTGAGGTCGTCAAAATGAGGGCGAAGATGAACCGACGGGAATTCAGCCAACAGTTATGCGGTGCGGCTTTGAGCGCGGCCGTCGCCAAGATGGCCGTTGCCCAGCAGCAAACTCAGGACACGGGCGGCAAGCAACATTCCACGCCGGAGAAGCCGGCAGAAATCGCGATGCTGATTTATCCAGGCATGACAGCGCTCGATCTGATCGGTCCGCAGCAGGTATTTGGCTATCTCCCGGGCGTGAAGGTGGAGCTTGTGGCCAAGACGAAGGCCCCGGTGAGAAGCGACACGGGCATTACCATCCAGCCGTCCAAAACCTTCGCGGATTGTGCCGATCCTGTGGACATCCTGTTTATAGGAGGCGGCAGCGATGGCACTCTTGCGCTCATGACGGACAGCGAAACCCTCGAGTTTCTGGCGCGGCGTGGAAAGACCGCCAAACTCGTGACCAGCGTGTGCACAGGATCCATGGTTCTCGGCGCGGCCGGCCTTCTGCGCGGCTACAAAGCGACGTCGCACTGGTCGGTGCGTGACATCCTGCCGCAACTTGGAGCCCAGCTTGCCGTCAACCGCGTCGTGCAAGACCGTAACCGCATCACTGCCGGCGGCATCACAGCGGGAATCGATTTTGGCCTTCGCGTCGCTGCGGAATTGCGGGGCGAGGACTATGCGCGGTTCCTTACGCTGGCTCTGGAATACGACCCGCAGCCACCATACGGGCCGGGCACGCCGGGGAATGCCACGCCTGGTGTGGAAAAGATGTCGCACTCGGCGTTTGATCCGTTGCATGCAGCTTTTCGCGACGCGGCCCTTGAAGCTCGAAAGAAGTGGGTATCGTAACAGGCACGCAGGTATCGACACCGGCGGGGGCAGTGCAATGCCGAGACCGATGACCGTACACTCAAGCAGATTCGTGTCTGCACCCGCACTGCCGATCAGGTTGCGCTCGTGGCTGACAACACCTCAGTTACGGAGCCCGATCGGAGGTGTCGTGGCCTACCGGGAGGCCCGTGTCGGCTTCGACATCGGCTCCGGAAACAAGGCCGCGCGGGTCGACATGTTTGGCCCCGAACTGCGCAGTCTGGATAAGCAATCTGTGGAGATGCGTCATTTCGAATCCAGAGGAAGATGCCGGATCCGCCTGCCTGGGCGTGACCCTCTTGCGACGGGGCGCCCTCTTCTGTGGCGCTTCCGTCCTTCGATCCAACAAGAGCTCTCTGGCCTGGTGCATCTAAGGGCATTACGGTCATTCTAAACCTGGGACTCTGGCGAGTCATATAGTTAGGTGTTGGATCGGCTTCGACGGTTAATGGCGGAATCGTCGGTCAGTACAGTGCGATCCCGTTGCCGCGCGGGAACGACCTCTGAGCCGGTGAGAAAATGACATCGATGATGGATTTCAGAGATCATCTTCGCACCACCGGCGGCGCGTTGAAGAACTGGGCAGTTGCCCAGCTCCAGGACTCTCTTGCTGTCGGAGTGGTGTGGCTGGTCGGGCTTTACATCCTGCATGTCCCGCTGGCTCCCATGTGGGCGGTGATCGCAGCAGTACTCCAGGTCGTGCCACACTTTGGGCCGATCCTGGGGTTGTTGGGACCTGTCCTCACGGCAACCATTAAGTGGATGGACTGGGAACACCCTCTCGGAGTGTTCGGGCTTTATGCCGTGATAGCCCTGCTCGACGGGCTGTTGCTCCAGCCATACATCATGAGAAGAACGGCCAAGGTGCCAGTCTGGGCGTCCATCCTTGCTCCTATCGTGCTCGGAGTAATTTGGCCATTCTGGGGAGTGCTGGCAGCACCCCCCTTAGTGGCAGTGTTGTATGCATACCGAGCGCGACGAAAAGATTCAGGACCACACTCGACGCAAAACAGAGGATAGTAGTCCTTGTCGGCAGGTTGCGATATTTCCCCAATCCAAGTTTGGCCGACGATTGGGCTGCCTATCAGCCACGAGGACTGAGGCTGGCCATAGGCCCCTTTTGCTGCTTATTCAGGGGGTTGGTTCTCCTTATGCGCTGGTGTAAATTGGTCTTGCTGAACCCGCGATGAGTTTCCTCATGCCAAAAATGATCGAGGTCAGGCAGGCTTATCCTACTTCTCCGCGGCTCGACCTCCAGAGAATCCTTGGTGAGGAGTTCGAGAAGCAGGCACTGAATAGCGGAATATCGCCCGGCATGCGGATTGCCGTTGGGGTTGGCAGCCGTGGCATCGCAAATCTCAAAGAAATTGTGGAAGCTGCAATCCGCGTGCTGATTCGAGCGGGTGCGCAACCTTTTGTGATACCGGCCATGGGCAGTCATGGTGGGGCCACGCCAGAGGGCCAGACAAAAGTCCTTGCCGAATACGGGATTACGGCGGAGAGCCTCGGTGTTCCTATTGATGCCGATATGGACGTGAAGAAGATCGGCACGGCGCCGGACGGGCGGGAGGTCGTCTTCAGCGCTGCCGCGCTTCGGGCAGATGGGATCGTGGTCATCAACCGCATCAAACCCCACACCGATTTCCGTGGCACTCTGGGCAGCGGAATTCAAAAGATGCTGGCCATCGGTTTGGGCAAGCAGATCGGCGCTGCCAATGCACACCGGGCCGCCGCTCATATTGGCTACGAAGCGGTGATCCGGGAGTTTGCCAAAGTTGCTCTCGAAAACGTTCGCGTGCTCTGCGGCATAGCCGTCCTTGAGGATCAACATCACCAGACGTCGGAAATACACGTTCTTCCTCCCGACGTTATCGTGAGCAGGGAACACTTACTCTTTGAGAGGTCTCGGTCGCTGATGCCGCATCTTCCGCTGGATGAAATCGATCTGCTCATTGTGGATGAGATTGGAAAAGAGATCAGCGGCACGGGCATGGATACGAACATCATCGGCCGGGAGATCACTGGCTATTCCACATCTCTTCAGCAAGCAAATAGAACGACACCGCAAATCGCGCGTATTTTTGTCCGCGATTTGTCGCATGCAACCAACGGGAACGGCATCGGCATCGGGTTGGCCGACTTCACCACCGATCGCGCGGTGAACGCACTAGACCTGGGTTCCATGTATATGAATGCGACTACATCGCTCGGCCTGAACGGGGCGAAGATACCGATTCACTTTGCAAGCGATCGTGAAGCGGTCCATACGGCACTGGTATCGGTCGCTTCTTCTCATCCCGAGATGATACGCGTTGTGCGTATCGTGAACACGCTCAGCCTGGAACGTACGCTCGTTTCAGAGTGTTGCACTGAGATGCTCGGAAGTCGGCCTGGAGTAACCATCGTCGGACAAGCCCGCGCCATGCAGTTCGATCAAGCCGGCAACTTGCTTCCGATCTTCTGAATTCTTGCAACTCGATGCATATCGGAGGTTCGATGATTTCGTCCCGATCAAAAATACGGCCCCGTATCAGAAGGGCGGGCCGTCCGAAACGGTATGACATTTTCCGCAGGCTTTCCTCGCAGGTGGTGCAAAACGTCCCTTGGATGTAGAGGCCGCCTTAGGAATTCGAATCCGCAGTCGTCGATCCTTGCTTGTTCTTCATCGCTGATAGCGGCTGCGGAGAATAGAATCACGCGACAATTTGGATGAAGGATTTGAATGCGCATGGCTGTTTGGATTCCATCCAACTTGTGCATCCGCACGTCACTGAGCACAACATCCGGCTCAGATCGGTTAACCTGCTCTAGTGCTTCTTCACCGCTGTAAACGGGCGCGGCGTCATACCCATTTTGGTTCAAAATTTGCGCAAGGGTGTTGGCTATAAGATGTTGATCATCAATCACAATTATTTTAGGGGTGGCTGCAACCATGGCGTCTCCTTTCCTGCCAGCTTGTTCCATGGTCCTCGAGCAATTCCCAAATAGATGCGGGCACTCGAACTGATGCTGCTCCGGGTAAACCAAAGCGGCGGATTTGACCAACCAACGTAAGCCTTGGTTGCTGATGTCGCTTTTAGCCCCATCCACAATCAGCATTTGAAAGCACGCTCTGGGCCTATCCACGCTTGAATTCAATCCAGCGAATGCCATCAATGTAATCAAATATTTAACCTCGGCTTTGTCCACGTTAAAACCGGTTAGACCTCTCCAGCATCTCTGCTGTTGCGTATGTTTTACGCCATGACTCGAGTATCTTTTACGCGATGACGATTAGGGGTGATCTGTGGGGGACGCCGCTGTTCCAGTTTCTGATCTGACGAAGGGCCGTGGGGGCATCCATGAAATGGTGCGGGTTCACGACCAGCACGGCCTTTATCAGGTAAGAGGAATCGATCGAAGGAACAGAACAGTTCACGTAACGAGAAATCTTCCCAAAAATCCGATCAAAGAAGACGTTCCGTTCGAGGCTATCTATCGATTAGAGAAACACATAACGCTGATCATCGATCGCTTTCTCAACTCATAGATACTCGACCTTTTGGGGGATGCGCTATGTTCGGGTGTGCCGCCCTGCTAACCGCCAATTCAAATCGAGCATCTAACTTTCGATGGAAAGGCCGTGCTTCCTCGTTGTGGATCGGGAGTTTCCTGGCAGTATTTCGACCCGAAAGTTGGTGATTGAAACTGCAAAGTTTAACGTGATCACCGCCTACGATCGAGCCGAAGCACTTGATTGTCTGAGCCGTTTTCCTAAAGTGGACGGCGTAGTCGTAAACGCGGACATGGCAGATGATGAAGAGTGCAAGAAGCTCATCAATGATTTACGGGCAATCGTCCCGAATCTAGATGTAATTGTCATTTCTACTGGCAGGCGTGTACGCCACGATCGAACTGAGCACACTGTAGACAGCCTCAATCCTAAGGAACTGCTCGAGTGTTTGCAGTCGCTGAGAAAGGACGCAACAGCTGAAATCCTCGCACGCGAGTCGAGGATGACAGAGTGAGTAAGTGGCGTCTCGATCGCGACTTCGGACTTGGGATGGCTCGGCAATGAGCCGGGGCTTCGGCAGTCTAATTGGGCGTGATCGTACTCGGATTGTCGTTCTTAACATTTCCGACTGACTTGCTGATCTTCCACCTAGTCATCGTCTCTGCGGGAATAACTTGGAGCAGATCGGCAAGGCAAGTGTGCCGGATCAGCCGCGGTGCAAGCCATCGGTTGTAGTCGTTCGGCCTAGAGCATTGTGGCACGCGAGGCTGCACCGGCTTGGACCTCGCGGTCTTGCTCGCGGCGGGTCGCCTTCCACCGCGCCGCGAGCGCGGCGGTGGATGAACCCCTCAGACCGGTTTCCGAGGCAACTGCCGAAGACCGGCAAAAGGAGCTTTCCTGCTCGGGAACGAAGTTTCGGAGGAAGCCGGGATTGAATCATAAACGACCTGCACCCTGCCGGCTTCAATGCGGGAAAAGTCTAGAAGCGTGTTGACCAAATTGAATTTCCTCCGTTGCATGAGCGATAGACAGTGGCCATATCTCATCCGCTTGGGAGCTCAGCACTATCGATCCTGGGCAAGCCCTTTCATTCGAGTCCACGCTGAAGCAGGCACTTGTTTGTGGCTTTCTTGCCCTTCTCGTCGAGCAAATACAGAAGGACGAATGGAATATCTTTCGAAAAAGGAGAAATTGTCTCGCCGACAATAGTGCACGCTTCTTCGGCTGATTTTGGTTCGCCGGAGCGGGCTCCCAATTCGCGCAATGCATGGACTCGCCGCTCAGCGATTACTTTATCGGTGATCTCGTGGACGGTAGCGAGCACTCCTCCGATTCCACTCGGGGCAGTTTCATCGAGAACTGGACTGTACGCAATGGTGAAATGGGTCTCCTCGAAGAAGCCACGACGGTTAAGTTCGAGTGCGATGTCTTCCATCCAAGTGGCCGGGCCACCCTTAAAAGGCATTTCGATCAGCGGCTTCAGAACATGCCAGGTCTCCTTCCACACCTCGCTCACCGGCCTGCCAAGCGCCCAGGGGGTGCTTCTCTCCCAGCACCGGAATATACGCGTCGTTGTACAGTGAGCAAAACTGCGGGCCCCACCACAACAATCGAGGAAACCGATTTGCGAGAAGGAATTTTGCCATCATTCGCAAAGCCGGAGACCAGCTTTGCGGGGTACCTAGAACAGTTTTCGACCAGTCGGCGGCGCGCATGAGGTGGGCCGGGCTGGTTGTTTTTCATGTCGTAAAAGCAGCGTTTGAGCCGAGGCTTCGGGTCGGTACGTTCTGTTGGCGTGTGGCCGAGACGATCTGGCCGTTGAAATTGCGGACACGATGGATGGCCGACTGAATGAGCGAGTCTCACCAGACATATTTCGGCCGTCACACCATATTTGTGATTTCCTCTGGGCTGATCGCTGATATCTCGCAGGCGGAGGCGACCCATTCCGATTCCATTAGTTCAGCTCCCAGTACTGCGAACTTGACGCTGGTGATGGGTACCAAACGCTGGTTGGTCGGGTTCGCACGCTTCTGGGCTGCCTAACAATTGACTCCCGTATAACTTAAGACTCGATTAATTGATCACCAAGGCATCAAACTCTCTCTGGTTGCCGGTTTGCAAACCGTGCATGGCATGGCGGCCCCCCCAAAGCATAAAGGCACTGTAACGTCCTGATAATTGATCCTGTATCAGAAGCCAACAACCGGGATACCGCGCATGATCCATTCCGCACTTTGCCAGACATTGGGTATGCTCTGGGCTGGCACAGTTGCAGCACGTGGCGTCATTGCAGACAACGCGGCTGGACTCGCAGAACCACGCCTGATCGAGCGGAATCGCGCAACGTCCAGCGAGCCAAGAGAAGATCTGATGGGGCATCAGAGTCTCCCTCTGGCCGGAAGTATAGCACCAACTGATGAAGGTTTCCGCCCGTCCAAAGGCTATGCCTCGATCACACCAAAAATCAGTTTCGATACGAGCCCGAAAAATAAACAATGCGCGACAAAAATTTATCCTAAACCTTACTGTCCGACATCCTTGATGTCAAAGGGATCGAGGGCGGGAACGGCCGAACGCCAGACACACTATCGGTGTAGATGGTGTCTCGCACCCCCGAAGGGCCCTTAGATCGCGTCGGGATGCCGCAGGGCGCGTTGTCATGGCTTCCGCAGGGGGCGCCCGGAATTTAACCTACCTACCTGCGGAGGGAATACGGCAATCCGCTTGCTCTTTGTCAGTTCGAAAATGCCAGGCGCAAGCCAGAGGTGAATACGAAGTCGTTTCTCTTTTTCCCTTGCGGTGGATTGGTGACGTACGTATCGGTAACATTATTTTGCCATTCTGGTCACGGTGCTGAGGCCGAAGTTGGTGCGGTAGTTGTTCCCGGGGTCGGTGAGATCGGGAAAATAAGCAAGGCCCTCGATTAACGATGTGTTTTTTTCTAACTTGAACTTGAATTCTTCACCGGCTTGCCTGGCGATCAGATTGCGTTGGATCCCGACGTAATTCTCGCGTGTAAAGTTTGCGCCGCCGAGGAGGTTTAGGGTGGCCCGGTCGCTTTGAATGAGGTGGTGGCCCAGTCCCCCGCCCAAGACTGAGCGCAGGTTCAAGTCCTGGAGTTCATCATTCATGAAATCGGCATTGGCGAACAGGAAGAATCGAGCGGTGAGATGGCGGTCAAATAGCGCTCCACCTCGATTCTGGTCGGCCGTGTTGTGCGGACGTGCACCGGCAACATCATCCAAGGCGTGAAACGATTCGGCAAAGAGGTTCAACCGGTCGCGTCCAACTTTGCGCGCGGCACGCAAGGCAAATCGAAAATCCCTCATATCGCTGTTTCCGCGAGTCAGGTCAAGCCCGGCATCCAGGCCGCCCTCCCACCCGCGCACTAAGCTCGCATGTTTGGTTCGCTCGTAGGCTTGCTGAGCAGCGTCGTTACGTACTGCCACGACACTCTCCTTGAGGGCTTCGTAACAATCGCCAGTCTTCCCTCGCGGCTTGTCATCTAACCACTTACGTTTTCCCGTTCGCGAATTCCACGTGGAGCGGCCGGTCCGACTGAACTTCCTGAACCTGCTGCCATGAGACCGTCACTTCGCCTGCAACGACCGTCTTGATCACCAGGGTTTCGGCGTTCGACTTCAGGATCGCGCCGCTCAACCGGTCGCCGTTCTTGAACGCGACCTGATCAGCGAAAAGCGACGGAGTCCCAAGAACCAGCACGATGGGATAGACCAGTCTAAGGCGGGGCACAGGCTCCTCCGTTGGACAAAAGGTATGGAGAGAACTACGAGCGGGCTGAGCCAGGGAGGAGCGTTTGGACTGCTCAAAGAATTGGGCCTTTATGGTGTAGCCATCGATATTTTTTTCGCCGCCGATGCCAGTCTGCTCGGCTCTGTGTTACATGCATCTTCGCCCCAGGTGGCTCTCAGGCGCGCCTCGGAATTTTGATAGCGAAGAGAAGGCGCATCCGCTGGATCTTTTAGGGTGATGGCCCATCGCTATAAAAACTTCAGAGTTTCTTGCGCAGGAAGCCGATCACATGGTCGGCCGGGCAATGGAGATCTCCAAAGGTAAAACGAGGCTAATGAAGGTAATAATCGACTGAGATGAACAATATAAGTTGTCCTATGAGAGGAGATGTCAAGAGAAAAATCTCCCCTACCCCCCTGTGGGGGGAATTTATTCGGCTTGCATCCAGCCCACTGCTGGTTTTTCCGCAGCTGCTGGCTTGCCGTGCACTTCTTGAGCGCGACCATATCCATTGCCGGTTTTGGCCTGGCAGTTTCATGATGCGATGGTGGCTCGACCTTCGGCTCGTGAAGCTACGCAAGCAGAGGAGTGTTGGCTCGAGATAACCTGCCAACCATGATCCTATGTGAGACTCGAGGCCTACAGCTTTATTGGGTTGTACGAGGGGGCATAGGATTGAAATGGAGGCTCCAGTGCCATACTGAGCGGCACTGGAAGCGCCTAACAACTTACTAGATACTCACCCTCGACCCCGAGCGTCGCGAGAACCGAGTAGTTACCATCAGCTAGAAAACCGGGGGTAATGTCTTTGATCCTCGTTTGATGCTCAAGCTGCTTGTGGCTTCACATATCTGGCGTCGAAACACTCTCCTTTCTTCCAAAGCGTTAGAGTAGTTGCGGCGATCTTGCGCGCGAGTGTCAGGCAAGCCAACTCCGGCTTCATCCCCTTGGCCAACAGGCCTTCATAAAAATCCTGGAATGGTCCCGCACGACGAGTGGCGCTCAGGGCCGCGCTCTTGAAGATCTCTTTCATCGCGTGATTGTGATTCTGATTGAGGCCGCGAACCTGCTGTGGCTTCTTGGAACGTTGCAGTTGTCCGTCCACGAAACGATATTGCGAGCTGTCGTGCGTCTCGACTGCCAAACCACTGTAAGTCCACAACTGCCGCTTGCTCCGGAACCGGTGCGGTGTCTGCATCACGGCCACCAGCTGCGCGGCCCGAAGCGGGCCAATAGAAGGAATCTGACGCAAAATCTTTACGGCCTGATGTTTTCGACTCTCGGCTAACAGTTCTCCTCGCACCGTGTGGCGCAGGGCCTGCAATGCATCTAGCTGCTGATAGAACAGCTCTGCGCGGCGACGCACCCCGGCCTCCCCAATCTTCTTGAGCCACTGCTCGCGATGCCGCTGGCTATAGACCCGCGTGCCCGTGCAGGGAATACCCCAGCTTCGATAGAGCGCCTTGAGCCGATTCATCACCCGTTTCAAGTCTTTGCTGACCACCTGGTAGGTGCGCGCCAACTCCCGCAGTGCCCGCAGTCCGTTTTCTCCGTGGTAGACCGCGCGAAGCATTCCACTCCGTACCAACTCGGCCAGCTTGCGCGCGTCCACCTTGTCACTATTGCTCCCCTCTTTCAATAAGGCGTTGCGACGCGGATTGCAAACCACGACCTCCCCCACGTGGGGTTTGAGCAGGTCGTACAACCACGCCGCCCACGTCCCTTCTTCCAAAGTCACATGCAGCTCTCCCCTCTGCCCATGCAGGAAATCGAGCAGAGTGCTGGCTTTGGTTTCGACGATCGATTCTGCTACCAGCTTCCCGGCCCCATTCAAAACCGCCACCGCAATCGCTTCCTTGTGCACGTCCAGCCCGATATACTTGACATTGCTACTCAGCATGCTGGGTACCTCCTTGGGGGGAAGGTGATTCTTCAGCCGGACCACTTTCCCTCAAGGTTAAGTGTCATTCTTTTCGAGCCCACCGTCCCCTCATCCGCCGGAGTAAAATGAGG
>Ga0207028_1156_pt1 | contig 14253 bp, 9 predicted proteins | sample Alteio_BWMinCont_41_FD_153287 | JGI IMG/M metagenome (GOLD analysis project Ga0207028, IMG submission 153287) | Enriched cells from forest soil in Barre Woods Harvard Forest LTER site, Petersham, Massachusetts, United States -... | ecosystem: Environmental > Terrestrial > Soil > Temperate forest >... | reverse complement strand
AAGCACGAGAGGGTCAGGACCTAACGCTGCTGGCGGTTGACCCCATGTGGAATAACTTCCACGGCGATCCAAGGTACGGGAGTCTCCTTCGTCGCATCGGGCTGCCCGAGGTGGTTCCTGTGCAGCATCAGAATTGATCATCGTGCTCACCGCCGATTGGATCGCAGCGAAACGCACTCAATGGGGCTGGGCGGGTTCTTCCACGTGCAGTATCGCGTCGGCGGCCGGATGGGCGATACGCTGGACAATGCCGCTGGGCCAGCGAATCTCGACATGATCGATCCGGGACTCGGCGCCAAGGCCGAAGTGGGCGCGGCGATCGCTCGAGGACATGAATCCCACGCTGGGGGATACGTGGTTGTAGAGAGCGCGGCCGGAAGCGGTCACGACCTTGATGAAAGCGCCAATGCCATTGCGGTTGCTTACCCGGCCCTTCAGATCGAACATAATCCAATGATTTCCGTTGAGGGCGTTGTTCGTCAGGATGCGGGGCCGCTCGCCCAGCGACGTTACCACCAGGTCCATGAATCCATCGTTGTTGAGATCAACAAACGCCGCGCCGCGCTGATAGCCGGTGAACGCGAAGTCCGGCCCCATCGTTCCGGTTACGTCGACGAGGGTCTTGCCGTCGATATTGCGAAACATGGTGTCGTGCTGACGAGCGTTCGCGGCAATGTTGTCGACGTCACCATTGGCGGAGTAGATATCTTTCCAGCCATCGTTGTCGAAATCGATGAAGCCGATGCTCCAGCCGGAGAGACTGCGGGAGAGCGAGCCCAGCTTTGAGGTCCACGTGTCGTCGGTAAACGCCTTTCCCGATTCGTTCTTCATCAAGCCGAAAACCTGGCCGGAGAGGTCATTGTAGACAATGTCGATCCACCCGTCGTTGTCGACGTCGGCGGCATCGCAGCCCATGCCGGACACGGTACCGCCCTGGGAGTTATAGGCGACTCCGAGCTCCAGCCCGCTCTCCTTGAACGTTCCATCATGCCGGTTGATGAACAGGAAATTCGGTTCAGTATCGTTGGCGACGAAGATGTCCATCCATCCGTCGCGGTTGAAGTCGGCAACGGAGATGCCCATGCCTTTGCCGAGCGCTTTTCCGATACCGCTGGCTTCGGTCACGTCTTCAAACCGGCCGTTTCCCAGGTTGCGATAAAGGTTGGAAGCCACGCTCTTGTAGACCGTCGGGCTGCAGTATTCTTCGCGCGTTTCGTCCATGCGGCAGGTCTTGTCGGCCTGGGGAGTCCAAACTGTGTAGTTGGTCACGATGAGGTCGAGCAGGCCGTCGTTGTTGTAGTCAAACCAAGCGGCTCCGACGCTCAGAACATTCTCGCCTTTGCGGTTCAACCCGGAGGCAGCCGTCACGTCCGTGAAGGTACCGTTGCCGTTGTTGTGATAGAGGGTGTTGGCCCCGGCATTGCAGATAAAGATGTCATCGAAGCCATCGTTGTCGTAGTCGGCCACGGCCACGCCGAAACAGAAGCCGAGGCCGGATCCCGTCAGGCCGGCCTTGGCGGTCACATCCTCAAAGGTTCCGTCGCCCCGGTTGCGCAACAGGCAGTTGTTGAAGTCGGGTGTGGTCTTGACCAGTTCAGGAAGTCGGGCGCCGTTGGTAAAGAAGAGGTCCATGCGGCCGTCGTTGTCGTAATCGATGGCTGCGACTCCGCCGCACATGGGCTGGGGAAAGTACTTGCGCCCGGTGAAGTTGTTATTGGTGCGGTACGGAAAGGATGAACGTCCGGCGACATCGGTGAACCAATGGGCGGGCTTCTTCGATTGCGGGGCCGAAGGTTCAAAGGGCGATAGAGGGTGCGGTGGAGGCGATGCTGGATTCTCAAGGGAGATGGCTGGAAGTTTCGCGGGCTCGAACTGGGAACGCAGCGCCCGTCCGAAGACAACGCCAGGAAACAAGGCGCACAGCGCAGCGAGCCAGGATCTTCGGGTCAGATTAGCCATCGAGCCAGTGGTTCAAGATGGGGCGGCGAAAGTCATGCCCACGGTCCATAGTAGCGCGGGCGTCAAGCGGACCTGGTTGATGAGTCAAGCACGATCAATACCCCTCAAAAGACCGACGGCGACAGGGGATTGCCGACGCGGTTCCCCGGGTCTACCGTTCGTGGAAAAAGGATTGACACCAGAATTTGATTGGAATAGTCTTCGGTGGAATTACGGCAGGATTGTCCCCAGGTTCGATATTTTGCCCCAAACGAAGGCCGGACAGGTAATTGGCCTGAAGGTCGTTGTAAACGTTGCCAATTCACAACCGCCCCTATCCCATTGATCCGTAGTGAGATAGGCATTTCGTCACACTTCTAACAGCGGCAAACGGGCTCGCGAAATGCGCGTGGAACGCGTTTAGCGAAACCAACCGTTTTCTCGACGTTCTTCAAACCGGCGAAGAACCGGATGAAGAGGACCGCGCGAATGCGCGGATCCGTCATGGACCGGGGCCGCAACGGGCCCTGTTCGAACAAGGGGGCTCCGGCTCCCCGATTGGACAGAACATATGAACTTGACAGGAGACGCTATGCACACAGGACGTAGGTTTTTCACGCACAGCCTGATGCTGGCACTTCTTGGTGTATTTCTGATGGCCGTGACACAGCGGAGTTTCGGGCAGGACACCAACGCCTCCCTGAGTGGAACGGTCACAGATCCAAGCGGTGCGGCGATTCCGGGGGCGAAACTATCGTTGACCAACCAGGCAACGGGCTTCCAATCAAACTTTGTATCGGACGAGACTGGCGCCTACAACTTCCGCAATCTGACCCCGGGCAAGTACCGGCTTGAAGTAGCAGCGCCTGGTTTCAAATCGACAGCGCAGGCGGGCATCGAACTGGCGGTCAACCAGGCGGCCCGTGTGGAGGTGCACCTCGAAGTCGGCAAGACCGACGAAACCGTAACGGTGACTGCCGACACTTCGCTGCTGAACTACGACAACCAGACGCTGGAAGGGGGCGTGAGCCCTGAGACGCTTCAGAGCTTTCCGCTGACGGTTTCGGGAGCGCCACGGTCGTCTGTAGCGGTAGCCATCATGATGCCCGGCGTCACGTCGGCGGGCGGAGGCAACGCATTCAACGCGCGCATCAATGGCGGAATCATCACCGGGGATGAAGCGCTGGTGGACGGGGCAACCACGATCGAAGGCTTCATGAACCAGAGCGGCATGGTCGCCCTGCAAACCGACTTCGGAATGTCGCCGGACATCACCAGCGAAGTGAAGGTGCTGACCGCGAACTATGACGCGCAGTACGGAGACACGACGTCGGGCCAGTTGATCATCACGACCAAGAGCGGCGGGGAGCAGTTCCACGGCGCGGCGTATGAATACCTGCGCAACGATGCGTTCAATGCGTTCCAATTCGGCGCTCCGGCAGGACAGAGGAAACCGGCAGACAAGGAGAATGATTACGGCGCCAACATTGGCGGTCCGATTCTTCTTCCCAAGCTGCATGGGCCGAATTCGTTTCTGAAGGGGTATTTCTACTTTAACTGGGAAGGATTCCAGGATCACGGCGGCGCAAACTCCGCGACTTTGTCGATCGCTTCACAGAAGGCGCGCAACGGCGACTTCAGTGGATGGGGTTCTCAGCTTTATTACCCGGCCGACCCGGTGAAATACGGAGCGCTGGCCGGACAGCCCATTCCCAACAACCAGGTCGATCCCAGGTTTCAAGATCCGGTTGCACAGGCCTGGATCGCGGCCATGCCGACCCCGACGAACGGGGCGGAATTCAACAACTACTTCATTCCACATTCGGGCCAGGGTTCGCTCACCAACAGCGAGAACGTGTATTTCTGGCGCGTGGATATGAACGTGGGCCAGAAAGACCACTTCTATTACACGTATTGGTGGCAATACGCGGGCGTCAACACGCAATCGGACCTGCCGCTCGCGCTCTCGACGGCATCACCCGCGAATCCTGAGAACGCCCCCATTCAGAGACTGAACTGGGAGCACAACTTTTCTCCTGTGATGACCAATCACCTTACGCTTGGTTACCTGAACCGCAATGAGGGCTATTATGCGCTGAATGGTCACGCAAATCTCCCCAAGGTTCCGGGAGTCGCCAATCCTGACTTCCTGCCTCAGATGAGCTTTGGCAGTTTCTATTCCCAGGTCGGTAACAGTGGCGTGCCAGATTCTTCCATCGACAAAACAACGCGCGGAACTTACGCGCTCAACGACGTGTTTACGCGTGTAATCGGCCGCCACACTGTCAAGGCCGGCTTTGAATACCACCTGGCGGGCACCAGCATCCACCTCGGAACCAATCAAGGTGGTACTTTCACGTTTAACGCCGACACAACGGGAAACAAGAATTGTCCGGCGACGGCTCAATGTCCGGGCGATCCGATGGCTAGTTTCTATCTCGGAGCATCCGGGGGCGCAAGCGTCAGCTACTACAACGTGCATGCCGAGTATCCGCGCCAGTACGCGTATGCGGCGCACCTGGGCGACTCCTGGCGGCTCAACCCCAAGCTGACGCTGAACTACAGCCTGCGGTGGGACTATATCTCGCCGTTCAAGGAGAAGTTCGACAATCTGTCGTTCATCGACCCGCTGGGCGCGAACGCAGGAGCAGGAGGCCTGGCCGGCCGGCTTGCGTTTGCGGGTACCAAGTGGGGAGCGGCGAGCTACGGCAAAGACTTTCCAGAGACTCCGTTCAAGTCTGCGATCGCGCCGCGTGTGGGATTTGCGTACACCCTCGACAACAAGACGGTGGTGCGGGCCGGGTACGGCATCTATTACGGCCAGGCGTTCTATCCCGGATGGGATGGCGGCATGAGCCTGGATGGCTTCAACAAGAACCTCAATCTAAGTGAAACAGCCAGCGGTGGTTTGCAGATCCCGGCGGTATACCTGACGACCGGCATTAATCCAAGCCAGGTTGGCGCTACCCAGGACATATCTTCCGACTTCGACAACGGGCAGACACCGTCGAAGTATCGTCCGCTGGACGGTAACCACCGTCCTTACTCACAACAGTGGAACCTGACGGTGGAGCGCGAGCTCCCCAGCAACTTCTTCGCGGCGCTCTCGTATGTCGGCACGAAGGGTACGCATCTGCCTTCTTCGATGAGTCCGCTGAACGTGATCGACCCGGAGAACCCGGCGATCGCCGCGATTGGATCGGACCTCCGGATCAGCTACAACGATCCGGCTGGCCCGGCAGCCTTCCTCGCGCACGGGGTCAGTGTTCCGTATGCGGGCTGGCAAGACCAGATGCAAAGCTGCGCGCCCACGATTGCCCAGGCGCTGTCGCCCTATCCGCAGTATTGCGGAAACCTCCAGGGCCAGAACGAACAACACGCAACCTCCATCTACAACTCCTTCCAGTCCCGGATCGAGCGGCACTTCCGGAGCGGACTGTACACACTCTGGTCGCTGACGATACAGAAGATGTACACAGATGCTTCCGATACAACCCAGGCGAGCGCCACAAACGGGACTGGCAACCAGGGGAACAACGGGCAGTTCTCTCCGTTCCACCTGTTCCCACGGGCATGGGGCCTGGTTCCGGACAACGTTCCGGTCACAACCCAGGTTGCCGTGGTGTACGACCTGCCATTTGGCGCCGGCAAAAAATGGGCGAACTCGGGCGGCATATCGAACGTGCTGGTGGGTGGATGGCAGGTATCGCCGCTTTGGCGCTGGGAGTATGGGACGCCATTCTCGTTCTACTCGTCGAACTGCAACGTGGTTCCGCAGTTCCGCGAGGGATGCGTGCCGGGATTGCGTCCAGGAGCACCGGTGCAGCCGCACGGCCGGAACGGATTCAATCCGTTCACGGGCGCCACGTATTTTAACATCAATGCGTTTGAGACCGATTTCTCCCAATTTGGATACACGGGCTTCGGGAACGCGGTCACGACAGTGTACGGTCCGCACTATCAAAACCTGGACATGTCGTTTACCAAGGACACCACGATTACGGAGCGGGTGCATTTCAAGTTCAGCGCGAATTTCTTCAACACATTCAACAATCATTACCTGATCAATTCGCAGGGTGGCAACTATGGCGGACCTGGGGTGTCGTTTGTGACCGACGTCTCCAGCAGTTCGTTCGGAACATGGAACAAGGCGGTCACTACGCCGCGCACCATTCAATTCGCGGGCCGCATCGAGTTCTAGCTTGTTGGATGTGTCCCTTTAGACTGCGGCGCCAGCCGGCCCCCCATTGTTTTGGCCGGCTGGCGCCGAGTTATGACAGGCGAAGTTCGAGATGGCTGAAGTCACGGCATGAAGGGAAAGTTTCGTCACGGGTTCGATGTTTACGGCGCGGAGTGGGGGCGGAGTCGGACGTAGGCGCTGGCCTCTTCTCTTGCCGCTGCTTCCTGTCCGAGTTTGTGCAGCACTCGCGCCAGGGCCATGTGCGGCTCCGGGTAGGCGGGGTCGAGGCGCGCGGCTTCGCGAAGTTCAGCCAAAGCTTCATCCAGCCGCTGAAGGTCTTCAAGTACGGTTCCAAGCTGGAAGTGCGCCCTGGCGAATGCCGGGTCGAGGCGAATCGCTTCGCGGAGATTCTTCCCGGCATCGGCGTCGCGGTTGAGGAATTGCTGGGTGATGGCGAGATTCAGATACGGCCACGGAGAGGGATTGGCCGATTTACGGCCCAGTTCGATGGCCTTCTCATAGTTGGCCACGGCCTGATCGTTCTGGTTCTGGTAGTAATAGCAGAGCCCCAGGTTGTCATAAGCCCGGGCCATGTTCGGGTCGAGTTCGATGGCGTGCTGAAAATGCCGAATTGCGTCGTTGTAGAGATGTCCATCGTAATCCAGCCGCCCAAGCCAGTAGGGATAGAGAGCCTCCTTCTCATTCTGTGCGGCGAGGGATTCGAGCAACGGGCGAGCCCAATCGGGATGAGCCATCCGAACGTAGTCCATGGCCAGCAAGAAACGGATGTGGGGATCGAGAGGCGCGATGGCTTCCGACTTCTTCCAGGCGATTGCCGCATTTATATAATCCTGATTGCGGAAATAGACGGTGCCCGCGAAAGCCAGGAGACGCGCGGCGCGCGGAGAATGAGGATCGCGGTCGATCTCCGGCAGGAGCAGTTTCTGGGCTGTGATGTAGTCGCGGCTGCTGACAGCTTTTTGCAGTTGTTCGGCGGATTGGGGAGCCAGCTGCAGCGATGCGATCGCGGGGGGCTCGGGGTAGGATTCGTCGACGGCAGACTGGCACGACATGGAATGCGAAAGAAGAATGAGTGTCGACGTAATACAGGCCGCGCACGCCAGTTTTCCGCTTCCCCGGGTCATGGAGTTTAGTGTAGTGCAGTCATCAGACAAACCAACGGGGCGGCGTCAAGGTGGAATGCGCGGGCAGCAGAGAACGAAGCGATGGCTGAGGCATGCTTGCATCCTTCTTTGCGCGGCCGCGTCGTTGCAGGGGTTTGCAGTCGCGGGTGCGAACGGGCAGTCGACATATGAGCGGGCCATCCTCGAAATCCAAAAGGAGATCGAGTCCGGCAACCTGGAAGCTGCTCGCGCGCTGGTTGTGGAAGCAGAGAAGAACTATCCGCACAACGGGGGAGTGGAAAATCTGCTCGGCGTCGTGGAAGTGCAGCAGGGACATACGGTGGCGGCCAGTAAGGCATTTTCGCAAGCCATTGTCGATGATCCCCGCCTGACTGCGGCCTATCTGAACCTCAGCCGCATGAAGATGGAATCTGCTTCGAGCGATCAGTCCATGCGGGCTGAAGCTCTGCGGCTGAGCCTGAGAGTTCTCGAGCTTGATGCGGCCAACGACGAAGCACATTACCTGGTAGCCACCATCTTTTTCTGGAACAGGGATTATCGCTCTTCACTGCAACATCTGGGGAAGCTCAGCCCGGAATCGCGCGCCAAGATCGGAGCCCAGGCGCTGTTCTGCGCGAATAATGCCGCGCTTGGGGAACGCAAAGCGACGGACGAAGCTGCGCGGGCGATGGCAGCGAATCCTGACTTGACGGAGCCCGATGCGACTACGTGCATCCCGGCGCTGCGCGCGGCCCGGCGAGCCGACCTCATCGACACGCTTTTGACGGCGGCACAGACGCACCAGGCCCTATCGCCCGAAGGACTGCGTGTCCTGGGTCTTGCGCAGGAAGCGGAAGGCCAGCTGCAACTGGCGCGCGCTACCCTGGAGAAGGCCTTCGCTGCTAAGGACACATCGGTTGCAATTCTCGAAGACCTGACGCGAGTGGCGAGAGCCGCCAACGACAACCAGGCGGCGCTCGGTTACCTGGCGCACGCGCGAGACCTGGCGCCAAACAATGCGGCTCTTCCCTACGAATTCGGCGCCGTGTGCGTGCGCATGGGCCTCTACGCAGAGGCCCGCAAAGCTATCGCCGAAGCCCTTCGCCTCGACCCAGACAACGCCGACTACAACCTGGGGATGGGGATGGTGGTCTCGTTTTCATCCGATCCTGCACAGGCGCTTCCTTTTCTGACCAAATACCATTCTTTGCGCCCCAAGGATCCGGAGGGCGTGCTGGCGCTCGGAGCCGCTAATTTCCGCGCCAAGGACTACGACTCGGCTTCGCCGTGGCTGACGCAGGCTGTGGCAAGCCCCAAGACGGCGGCCGATGCGCATTACTATCTTGGCCGGATCGCGCGTCAGGAAGGCCGCCTGGACGAGGCAACCGCTCAACTGAAACAATCGCTGGCGATCGAGCCCGATAGGCCGGATACGCTCGCAGAACTGGGAGAGATCAACCTGCAGGCTCGCGATTTTGTACAGGCCGCTGCTTACTTTGACCAGGCCCTGCACCACGATCCCGATAACTACGTCGCCAATTTTGGGTTACTCCAACTTTATGCACGCACTGGGGACTCGCGCCGCGAACAGCAATCGCACCGCTTCGATGAGATCAAGAACCAGAAGGAAGAACGGGACCACCAGATGATGCGCAGCCTCGAGATCAGGCGCAACGATCTTTCAGACGAGTCAAAGTAACTTCACAAATCACAACAGCTTTACCTATCGTTCGTTTCCACCAGGAGATAAATCAATGTCGATTACGACTGTTAGTACAGCGAGAAAGACAACCTTGCTGGCCGCCGGCATGGCCGGACTGCTTTTGGCCATGATGCTCACCTCTTGCAAGACGGCGCCGAATCTGACCGGAAAGTGGTTTGCAACCGGAAAGACCCTGGCCAACGGAGAGCAGCAAAAGACGATCCTCGACTTGAAGCAAGACGGAAATCAACTTACCGGGCACGTGCGCGGCCTCGGCTTTCAAACCGATGTGAAAGGCACGGTGAACGGCAGCCACTTTGAGCTTTATGGAGTCGACTGGAACGACAAGAAACCATTCCTCACGGGAGACCTGTCGAACGGGAGCATCGAAGGAATGCAATGGGACGATAAGTTCACCGCACGGCCGGCTACCGATGCAGATGAGTTTCCGAAGCTGGCTTACATAGACCCTCCCCCGTTGCACAAAGTCCCCTATAACGGGCTGGCCAAAACACCTCCGATGGGATGGAACAGCTGGAACCTTTTCGCGGAGAAAGTGGATGACCAGACGGTGCGCACCATGGCCGACGCGATGGTGACGAGCGGCATGAAGGACGCGGGGTACATCTACGTCAATATTGATGACACCTGGGAAGGCGTGCGGGATGCGAATGGAGTGCTGGCGACCAACAAAAAGTTTCCCGACATGAAGGCGCTTGCCGATTACGTGCACTCGAAGGGCCTGAAGATTGGGATCTACTCTTCGCCTGGACCGCGTACGTGCGGCGGTTATCCGGGCAGCTATGGCCACGAAGAGCAGGACGCAAAGATGTATGCAGACTGGGGTATCGATTACCTGAAGTATGACTGGTGCAGCGCAAGCACGGTCTACAAGAACGATCAGTTACAACCGGTGTATCAGCGCATGGGTGACGCGCTGCACGCGACGGGGCGGCCGATTGTCTACAGCCTGTGCGAATACGGAATGGGCAGCGTAGAAAAGTGGGGGCCGGAGGTAGGCGGCAACCTGTGGCGCACCACGGGAGACATCAGCGACGAATGGGACAGCATGACAGGCAACATTGAAAAGCAGGCGCCCACGGCTCCTTATGCGGGCCCGGGGCACTGGAATGATCCGGACATGCTGGAAGTCGGCAACGGCAAAATGAGCGACGATGAGTATCGGACCCACATGAGCCTCTGGGCTCTGACTGCCGCTCCTTTGCTGGCAGGAAACGATATTCGCACTATGACTGACACGACACGCTCCATTCTTCTTAACAAGGAAGTGATCGCCATCGACCAGGATCCGCTGGGCAAGCAGGCCTCTCCAGTCAAGAATGGAAACCTCGAGACCTGGGTGAAGCCATTGAAGGACGGCAGCGTGGCGGTGGGTGTGGTGAATCTCGACTCCGCGGTAGGCAGCGCCACAGTCAAGGCGAGCGATCTCCAGCTCAAGGGAGCAGTAAGATCGGCGCGGGACCTGTGGTCTCACTCAGACGTCAAGTTTGCAAACGGGGAGTATACCGCGACCGTGCCACCACACGGTGTTCTCTTACTGCGTGTCTCTGCGCGTTAAGAGTTCGGCTGACAAGTCTTAGTTAAAGTTCTCTTTCCCGACGTCGCTTCAATGATTAGTGGCGTCGGGATCGTCGAGCAGACATTGCAACTGGTCGGTGGAGCTAATCTTCTTCATTTCGATTTCGTACCATCGTTTGATGGTGGTTGAGTCACGGCCGCGGATTTTTCTGTTGCTGAAGGCGAAGTAGCTCCAGCGAACGCCGTGTCCACCACTGGGCGCGGTGTTCAGAAAAATGGCGCTATCTGGGGCATACTGCGAAATCAACTTGATGTAGTGCGCGGCGATGCTCGTGCCCGTGTCCGAGGAATTCGGGACATCGGAAGTATCGATGATACCCAAGGTCAGTCCCCTGGACTTCAACTGTTCGCAGAACGAGCGTACCTCATTCTCGTGGCGAAGATCGAGTTGGAGAGCCCAGATCCGCGAGCTCTTCGCTAACTGACTCAGATGACCGTAAAGGCGATCATCAAACAAGTAATTCGAACTTTCTTGTCCCAGAAGGTCCACGAGTCGGGATTCGAAAGTGTTTCGTTGTCTGAATCGGCCAGGCGCCGGGATCGTTGCAGCCAAAGTTCCGGCGATGCACTCAGGCGCAGGTTCAAGTAATCAGCGCGATCGGTACTGGCAGCGAGAAGGGCTCGGTTGATGTTCGCGAACCGGATGGTCAATGGATCGTAGTCAATAACAAACAACGCGTTGGCTCCGGATAGGGCGGCGCCTATGAAAGAACGCTCGGTGCCGACCGACACATGTACTCCATGATTGCTCTTGCGGTAGATAGGCAACGCGACGGCCGGATGCTGCTCGTTGGGCGGAAGGTAGATGCCTGGGGTCGGTTGAGACAGGGCGGCGGGGTCATTCGCCTGAGGATATGCAGGTAACGCGAGCGCGAAAGACGCAACTACAGCCAGGCGAACGAATCGAATTCTCCACTTGCACAACATTTCGAATGCTTCTCCGTCGAGACGGGAATGACAGCCTTTGAGCTTAAGACCCGTTGACCTGGATTATCCGAACGGCCTTGATCTGCTGCGCACTTGATGGCCTAGTTTGGTAACAGGCCATAAACGTCCAGTTCGTTCTTCGTGCCAATATACACTTTTCCATTCGCGACGGTAGGAACGGTGAATTTGAGTGCCCTTCCCGCCTCGTCGCGCTTGTTGGCTGCCTGCGAGCTGTTCCAAAACTCGGTGCTCAGGTTCAACGCGTCATAGGCATGGAGTACACCTGGTTTCGCTGGATCGATGACCCAGAGAATTGCGTCTTTGGTTCCGGCGGCAGAAAGAACGGGTGTGGCTCCAGGATAGTAATACGGCTGGCTGGATGGGAGAACGGCCTGGTCTCGAATTGATCGGTCACGGTCGAGAATCGGAATGCCCTTACGGGGCCCTGGTTCGCCACCACGTACAGAGTGTTTTGCCAGAAGAGCGGCGTGGAATAGATCCCGTTGTTATCCACCATGAAGCTCTGCACGATCTGCGAATTGCTTGACGAATTGTAATGGCCCAAATGGTCGCGGTTGAGCACGTAAAGCGTTCCGGACTTAGCGCATCCGAGAACGAGGTGGGGGAAAGGGCCTCGCACCTGATCAGGAAGAATCACTGCTCCGCCACCGCCCAAATCCAGGTCCTGCTCGGCCAGATTCATTTGATCGAATGGGGTGAACCAGTCAGAAACGGAAAGGCCGCCGGAAGTCCTGAGTTTCAAGAAGGTATCACCGTAATTCCGACCGCCTGCGTTGTTTGCATTGAAATCGCCATCGCCCGACACAAGATAGATATTGCCTCGTGAATCGGCTGCGGGGTTGGCTCCGGACATCCAAATTCCGCCGCGGCCGCCGTCGATGGTGTCATTCAAGACGGTGACCTGGGCCAGAGTGGATGCGCTGTAGCCGATGACCCAGCCATGATAGGGGTCCTTATCGAAGTAACTGCCCCAGCAAACATAGACTACCCCGTTCAGCAGTAACAGCGCGGCGCGCTGCTTCTGCATCTTCGCAGCAAAGGGAATGGTGCCGTTCGTGTTCTCTTTGCCCTCCCTTTTAGGGACGCCTTGATCACCACAGGAGAATTGGGACGCTCTCGCCCCGTGGTGATGTCGATAGCATGTAGTCGCTGGATAATTGTTCCGGTGGTTTTGCTCTCCGTGACGGCAACGAGGTAGATGGTTTGCGAGGACGGATCGATCACTGGCGTCCCGGTAATGCCGGTAGCGGGTCCCAAAGAGATGCTGTCGTATTCGAGATCGTCCAACGGCGCAATTTTCTCATCGGAAGGTATGAGATTCACGTTCTGGCTGGACCATACAGGCTTGCATGCTGGACCGTCGGCATCGAAAGCGTAAAGGCTGTCGTTCTCAGTGGCAATGAACACAACGTTGTGCCGCTCGCTGCGAACGTGGACATTCGCCATCCAAAGAGGCTGGGCAAAGACCCAACCGTCCATCGGGCAGGAAAAGAGTTTTCCAAACTTGCTGCTTACTACATTCTGAGGAGTCAGAGCGTATTCGTGCGAATTTACGCCGGAGTGTGCGCGGTCATTCCGCCAGGTTGTGACGCCGGCCAGATCGGTTACACCGACAGTCGCCACTGCGCTCCTGGTTGCATCGGCCTTGCTTGTAGCGGTAATCGTGTAAGCCCCTGCGGCCGTCGCGGTAAATGTGGCAGAGGTAGCGGTTTGTTTGCTCAGAATCCCGCCGGAAGAACTCCAGGTAACGCCGGAACTAGAGGAATCGTTCTCCACGTTAGCGGTGAGGTGGAACGGCTGAGTTAGAGTCACGCCTCCGCGCGCCGGAGATAACGACACGGTAATGATTGAGGCAGCATTCGTAAGGTTGGGCGCATTGCTGGTTAGTGTGGCGCTCCAGCCTGCGATGGCTATCGCGGAGACGCACAAAATCCTTCCTGGCAGTGGAATCCGCATTCGACAAAGCCTCATTTTTGATTCATACGGCGGGAAATAAAATTCACTGCATTGCTGCGATCTACTAATTCCGCAAATGTTATACGCGATCGAGGATGGACTCTCAAAGCCGGTCGAGGAAGCTAGCTATCTGGGCGTGAACTGCGCGAGGTCGTAGATGCCGAGATGTTTTTCGAACGCAGTCACCTGGTCGAGGTAGATGTCGAATCCGTCCGTACCGAATGTCTTATGCTCAATCTCATCGAATTTTTCGCCCAGGGCATCATATTCCTGCCGGGTGACGATCACGTGAAGGGCCGGATACAGGACCGTGTCCTCGCGTGTCACGTGGGGCGCGTAAATGCGAATGAAGGCGCGGAGATCCTGGGCAAGCTTCTGGCGATCGTCTGGAGTTTTTAACGACTGGAGTGTCGAGACGATCCGATCGGTGAGCCGCCGTCCTGCGGGGTGCTGCTGGTGCAGGATGTCCACCAAGTCCACCAGCTTCTGTGCGTACAATCTGAGCACATCGTCCCTGCGGTAATACTTCCGAAAAAGCGGGAAGATATACTCTTCTTCTAACTTCTCGTGGAAGTCCTCAATAAACCTGCGGATGATCTCGGCTGAGTCGATCACGGTTTGGGTCGGAAAGTCCTGCCTGGCGTCGATGCGGCGAATCACCTCGTCGTACATCAGCAGCACGCGTTTCAGGATCCCGTGCTGCCGCATCAGGTTCTCATTGGTCGAGACGTCATAGTATTGTTCGTGCCGTTCCTGCCCGGTGGTCTTCTGGGCCAGCAACTTTGCCGGGAGTACCGCCGCCGCCG
>Ga0207028_1146_pt1 | contig 14478 bp, 6 predicted proteins | sample Alteio_BWMinCont_41_FD_153287 | JGI IMG/M metagenome (GOLD analysis project Ga0207028, IMG submission 153287) | Enriched cells from forest soil in Barre Woods Harvard Forest LTER site, Petersham, Massachusetts, United States -... | ecosystem: Environmental > Terrestrial > Soil > Temperate forest >... | reverse complement strand
ATCATCTGGATGGTTTCTCGCTCGTATCCGATCATCTCTTCGGTCGTAACCGCGCGGGGAAAACGACTTCTTTAGCTGTGGTTCACCAAGCTGCCGAGCGAGAGGGTTACAAAGTGGAAGGATTCGCCCCGACCTCACGAGCAGCACAAAAGCTCGCAGAGGCCGGAATCGAATCGAGCACGCTCCAAAGGCATCTCGCGCAAGGCAATGAACAGCACGGCGGCCAAAAACACATGTACGTTCTGGACGAATCGAGCCTCGCAAGCACAAAGCAGATGAACGAGTTTCTGCACAGGCTCAGAGATAGCGATCGCGTTTTGCTGGTTGGTGATACACGCCAGCACCAGGCAGTCGAAGCCGGAACACCGTATGAACAACTACAAGAAGCTGGAATCCAAACTGCTCGACTCGACGAAATTATTCGGCAGAAAGACCCAGCCCTCAAGGAAGTCGTGGAGCATCTCTCACGCGGAGAGGTAAAGGAGGCAATCGAGAAGCTCGATACACAGGGCCGCATCCATGAAATTGCAGATCCTAACGAACGGCTCAAAGCGATCTCGCATGAATACGCGAAGCAGCCCGAAGGAACCCTCGTTGTTTCGCCCGACAACCAGTCGCGCATGGAAATCAACCGGATGATCCACACGGAAATGCAAAAGACCGGCCAAGTGGACCACAGGGAGAGAAATGTGAGAGTGCTCATCGCGCGGCAGGAGATTACCGGCACAGACCGTCAGTGGGCCGAGCAATATGAACCGGGCAACATCGTACGCTACACGAAAGGCAGCAAGACGCATGGCATCGAAGCCGGAGAATACTCGCGCGTGGAAAGTGTCAACGCGAGAGCCAACCTGCTCACGGTCCGGCGCAAAAGCGGTGAGCAGATCAGCTACGATCCGCGCCGCCTGCAAGGCGTGACGCTCTACCGTGAAACGGAGCGGGCCTTCTCCAAAGGCGACCGCGTGCAATTCACCGCGCCGAACCGGGAGCAGCACATTGCGAATCGTGAATTGGGAACCATCGAAAGAATCGAAAAGAACGGCAATCTGCAACTGCGCATGGATTCAGGCCGGCGTATCACATTCAACATGAAGGAGAATCCACATCTCGACTACGGATATGCGGTGACAAGCCATACCAGCCAGGGGCAAACCACGGACCGCGTCCTCGTGCACGTAAACACTGAGCAAGCGGGAGAAAAACTCATTAACCGCCGACTAGCCTACGTGGTCGTATCCCGTGGTCGCTACGATGCGCAAATTTATACCAACGATAAAGCCTCTCTTGCCGAAGGGCTTCGCCGCGATGTTTCACACCGATCTGCATTGGAGTCCAAACGCGCAGAAGAACCGCTTGTCGCCCAAAGGAGAGAGCCGTCCCCATCTCTGAGTAAGGAGAGAGAGCGAACAATCGAACGAGACCTCAGCCCCAGTCGCTAGGCACGCTAATAGCTCCTGCGGCCTTAATTGCTCAGCCTCTTCTTCCACCCGTTCTGGGGTTACGTGTCATACCCCATCCCGGCGCGAATGCGCCGCTTTTCCAGCGCTGCCCGGCGCTCTCCGGTAACCGCCACCGCCAGACCATTCAGGACGGCTTTGTTACGTAAGCCTTTGCCTCTTGAAGCTCCTCGCAGTCGCCGACACTGGCTTCCTGGGCGGCTGCGGCTGAGTACCATTTTCGAGCTGCACCAAGATTGGCGGGGACACCCATTCCGCGTGAGTAGATGCGGCCCAGCTCGACTTGCGCAAGAAACTCTCCCGATTCCGCTGCCGATTCGTAAAGTCGGATTGCCTCGGGTAGGTTCTTCGCGGTTCCTAGCCCTTCGGCATACATGTAGGCTAGGTTCGCCATCGCGCGCGACGCCCCCTGCTCAGTAGCAGCCGACAAGAGTCGAAACGCCTCTTTATGATCGACCTCAACGTCGATCCCATCCAGGTAGCAGGTCCCTAGAACAGTTTGGGCAACTGGGCTGCCGGATTCAGCCTTTCGACGCAGGTCATCTATATCCATCGCAACTGTTCCTCGGCCGAATTCATTCTCATTAGGGTTTGCCCTTCTTCCCATAATCAACAGGATTACCGCCACATGCCTCGGAAACAAAGCCGCGTGCACAATCTTCAATATTCTTATACCCGCCAGTTAGCCTGCGCGGCGGATTGGGACGCGAGAGCAGTTCTCGGCAAATCTCACGGGCTGCCTTCCACTCCGCTTCGCAGTCCTTGGGGTCTTTCCCGCAAGGTGGCCGACCGGTGATCGGGTTCCTCGGGCCTGGCAGGTTGTCTTCATCTCTCGCAGTAGGTATAGGTGAGAGAAGTTCGCGCCCCAACTCAATGATTATTCCACGCACAAACGATCCCCACGGAAAACCATCTCCGGTAGGAAGCGACGGCCCTGGACCCGTACCTGGATTCGACCCGGGCGGCGGGAATGAGCGTGGAGGAGACGAGGGGCCGGTAACTGGAGGGTCAAGAACAGGTGTACCCGTACCCTGACCCGTCATGCCGAATGGGTCGATGAAATTTGTGGGATCGCCATAGGCGTACTCGTAGAAACTCCCGTTATCTCCCATGAATCGAAGCGGGTCCTCGTTCAGAAATCTGCCAATGGATGAATCGTAGTATCTGGCGCGGTAGTAATAAAGGCTCGTTTCCGGGTCGAGCTCACGTCCCGTGTACTGGAACGGATTCACGAGGCTGCCAGTCGGCGTCGTCTTGCCGAAGGAATCAAAGCTGTAGGTTTGCGCTAGCGCACCGGCACTGTTGCTCAGTGACGTGACCGAGCCGAGACCATCAGCATGGTAGTAGCTGGTTGCGCCACTGCGCAGCATGGCCAGCGGTTCGTCGATGTTTTGCGTTTGAGAATAGCGGGCAACGACAGCGCCTGCCGCGGTCGTCTCTTCTACCAGGTTGTCGCCATCGTAAGCGAACACAGAAGTGCCGCTCGATGAAGATTTGTAGATGCGCCGGCCGAATGGGTCGTATTTGAAGCTGACCGTTCCCCCGGAGCCCGACAGCGTTACGCTCGTCAGTCGGTTCTCGTAGTCCCAGGCAAATGTGGTGGTGTCTGAGGAAACGACTTCTGTGGTTGTGTTTCCGTTCGCGTCGTAGCTATAGGTTGTGCTTGGGGTCGAGGTCAGTTCGTTCGACACATTTATGTTGTACGGCGACACGCCCAGCGACGACTCCCGATTGCCTACGGGATCGAAAGTGTAGGTCTCCGTAGTGGTGCCCCCTTGGGTCACGCCTGTCAACTCGTAGATCGAATCATACGTATAGTTGGACGTCACGCCAGCTCGCTGATCGGTCTTCGCTGTGCGATTTCCTGCGTTGTCGACCGTATAGCTGGCGCCATCAATAGTACCTCCGGACAGCTGGTGCAATGCCGAGGTCAATCGTGAAAGGTTGTCATAGGCATACACAGTGCTGACCGAGTTCGGCCGCGTCATCAGGGTGCGGCGGCTCAGCGCGTCGTAGCTAAACCCGAAACTGCCAGTAGTGAATGCCGAAGCTGGGGTCAGCGTCTGCAAGCGATTCAGCGTGTCGTAAACATAAGCAGTAGAACCGCTCTCCGGATCTGTGAACCCGGTGCGGTTCGAAGCCTTGTCATACGCGTAGCCGGTGGTGAAGTTCCGCCCCGTCAGGAAGCCGTAGCTCGTCGTTGTCCCGACAAGACGGCCCATGTTGTCGTAGGCAAACGCGTAGGTTCCGGTGGGATCGTTCACCTGAAGAATCTTCCCCACCAGGTCGTATACGTAATCCACTTCCGTCGAATCCGGATAGAACTTGCGCGACAGACGGTTCAGCGCATCGTAGACATACTGAATCGTTTGGCCCTTGCGGTCCGTCTTGCTGGTCAGGTTGTTGGCCGCATCGTAGCCATAGGTCTCGGCCGCGGTCGACGGAAACGATGTTTGCGTTACGCGCCCGAACGCGTCGTAGGTGAACATCGTGGTGTGTCCGTTGGCGTCTTCGATGCTTGTCAGATTGTTTTCCGTGTCGTAGGCGTACGTGGTGACGTGACTTGCCGCGTCGGTTACGCTGGTTAGGCGGTCCGCATCGTCATACGCGTAGCTGGTGGTTTTCCCGTTCTGATCCGTCACCGACGTGCGCCGTCCGCGATAGTCGTAGGCGAACTGCGTGGTCGTCGAGTCGGGATAAGTGATTTTGGTCAAACGCTCCATGGAGTCGTAGGTGAAGGTGGTCTGATGGCTCAATGCATCGGTGATCGAAGTGCGGTTGCCATGCGAATCGTAGGCGTAAGTCGTGACATTGCTCTGCGCATCCGTGATGGTGGCCATCAATCCAACGGAGTTGTACGTAATGGCCGTGACGTTCGCCAGCGGATCGGTGATGCTCGTTAGCTCTCCCAGCGAATTGTACGCAAAGGACGTGACGCTCGCGGCCACGCCACTAGCCGGGACCGGAGTGGTCACCGAGGTCAGATTGCCGTGCGAATCGTAGGTGTTCGTCGTCGTTAGGCCGAGTGGATCTTGGGCAGTCAGCGGTTCTCCGAAGCTATTGTAAGTGTAGGTGGTCGTAGCGACTGTGTTTGTGCTGACCTGAGCAGTTTGCGAAAGCATATTGTTCGACGAATCGTGCCGATAGCTTATGGTGTTGCCGAGAGCATCGGTCGTCCAGGCAGGATTTCCATTTCCGTCGTACTGTCTGTGGATGGTTCCGCGCGTGGTGCAACTCGAGCAGCCAGAGCCCTGGGCGTCCGTGAATGCCCAAGCTCCACCGAACAAGGAAGAGTTGTAGGTAGTTTGATTCCCGAGCGAGTCCGTTAGTGTGGCCCCGAAGGCAATCGTGAATGTCGGCCCTTGGCCGGTGATATTGCCAACGGTCACGGAGACTGGACCCGTGGTAGAGCTGTCGGGCACGGTGGCAATAATCTGCGAATCATTCCAGCTCGCAACCGTTGCTGCTGCTCCGTTGAAGTTTACGGTGCTAGTGCCCTGTGTTGATCCGAAGCCCGAGCCGGCTATCGTGACAGACGCGCCAGGAGCTCCCGTGGCCGGCGTAAGACTGCTCACTGCTGGATCTGGCAGAGAACCGCCGAGAGTCACAGAAACATTGTCGAACGTCGCTGTGGCTAGCGTTGCAGGATTCCCGCTACTCACACCGAAGCCAACGTAAACGGTCTGGGCCGTGGTGAGGGTCTGGGTAGTTCCCACTGGAACCCAGGTGGAACCATTCGCCGAAACATAGGCGCTGAAGGTGTTCGCCGAGCGCACCACTTCCAGCCAATAAGGCATTGACGCGCCCACGGTACCCGCTTGGACCGTCGATCCACCTGTCAGCGTCCGGCAGTAGAGATAATTGTAGAAACTCGAAGTATAGGAGAAAAGGCCGGCCGAGACCTCCGCGGAACTTGGGGCGAGCGTCTCTCGAATCATGACCACGGTCAGCTCGCCGTAGCCGCTGCCACTCGCCACTCGCGCCACAATGGTTCCGTCAGCAGTCAATGGTTGATACACAAAATGAAATGAGTCCACAGTACCGGTTACGGAGTTCCCTGCCCCCTGCACTGTGAAAACACCACTTGCATATGCCGCATTTCCGGTTGCGCCGACCTGCCCGATGTCCTGGTCGAACCAGCCTGAAGGAAGGGGCTGCGAAGTCACCGTGAAATAAACGGGATTGCTGCTGTCCAAACTGGGAGCAACGTCAACGACCACATCTCCGGAAGTCGCGCCTGTGGGAATCGTTACAGTGATCGAAGAACTGCCCCATGATGTGACGGTCATCGCCGCATCGTTCAGAAGCACCACACTGCTCCCCTGGCTCGACCCAAATCCAGTGCCACTGATGGTTAAGGAACTGCCGACGGAACCAGTCGTCGCAGACAATGCAGATATAACGGGAGCCGACGTCGCCGACGAAGTGATTGACACGTTGTCGAATGTGACCGTATTCAAGCCAACGCCACCGCTGCTTACTCCCAATCCCACATAAACATTTTGCTGCATGCTGATTGGCTGCGGTCCTCCGAATATCGTCCAGTTATTTCCATCGGGCGACGTATATCCGGTGAAGTTATTGCCAGTCCGCACCAGTTTTATCCAATACGGCGGGGCCGCCGGGACTCCGGAAGTGGTGTACGTCGCGCTCCCTGCGGTCGCCGTTCGATTCACGCTGTAAACGATATTGGCGTAATCCATGACCGTCATACTCTTTGCATTCTGGTCCAGCGTCTCCCGGATCATCACCTCCGACAGCTGATAGGCATTACTCACGCTCGTCACTCGCGCGATGATCGTCCCGTCCCCTGACAACGCCTGATACACGAAATGAAGACCGTCCGGAGTCGATCCGAACGAACTGCCTGCACCCTGTATCGTAAACGTTCCGCTGGCGAAGGTTGCGCTTCCTAGCGCTCCGACCGTTCCCACATCTTGATCAAGCCAGCCCGTCGGCAACGGGCTAGATGTGATCGTGAAGCGCACTGCGTTGCTGTCGTTCATGCTTGGCGCCACAGATACCACGAGGTATCCCGAACTCGCCCCCGATGGAATCGTGACCGCGATCGACGTTGCGCTCCAGGAATTCACCGTCACGGCTGCACTGTTCAGCGTCACCCCACTGCTGCCTTGCGCAGATCCAAATCCACTGCCCGCTATGGTCACTGGACTTCCAATTGTTCCCGTCGTGGCAGACAAACCACTAATGGCTGGTGCTGTGCTCGTAGAAGTTCCGAGCGACACGTTGTCGAAGGTGGCGGTATATGCACTGCTCGTGCCGCCGCTGTCCACCCCGAATCCGACGTAAACATTGGTCGCCATGCTAATGCTTTGGCTCGATCCGACTTGCACCCAGTTGTCTCCGTCCGATGCCATCCATGCAGTGAAACTGCTTCCGCTTCGCACCAACTTTAACCAGTACGGTGCCGTTGCGGACACTCCTGCATTTGTGTACGAAGAGCTGCCAGCAGTCGTCGGGCGATAGACGCTGTAGATACCGCCGGCATAAGCTTCCACCGCCATACTCTTTGCATTAGGATCGCGCGTTTCTCGAATCGTCAGTTCGGCCATGGCATAGGCATTCGAAATTGTCGCCATGCGAGCGATAATCGTGCCGTTACCCGACATTGGTTGGTACACGAAATGAAACGCGTCTGGGGTCGAAGCAAACCCGTTGCCGGCCCCTTGTACGGTGAATGTCCCGCTCGCAAAAGTCGCGCTTCCCAAAACTCCTACCACACCGACATCCTGATCTAGCCAGTTCGTTGGCAGAGGATTGGCGGTGACCGTAAATCTCACTGAATTGCTGTCGTTCATGCTCGGCGCAACGGACACGACTAAATAACCTGATGTTGCGCCGGATGGGATCGTCACGGTAATGGATGATGCGCTCCAGAAATTCACGATTAGCGGCGAACCGTTCAATGTCACCAAGCTGCTTCCCTGCGTCGATCCGAAATTCGATCCATCCATTTCGACTTGGCTCGCCACGTCTCCCGTCGTGGCGGAGAGGCTGGTAATCGCCGGTGCCAGGCTCGTTGACGAACTCAGGGAGACATTGTCAAAAGCCGCGGAGTCGGCAGTTCCCATACTGTTGCTGGACAAGGCCAGGCCGACATACACGCTACTGGCCATGCTGATCGTCCTGCTGGTTCCGGCTTGCACCCAGTTCACGCCATCGGATGCTACATAGCTTGTAAACGTGCTCCCACTTCGCACCAGCATTACCCAATACGGTAGCGGTGCACTCGGTGTGAAGCTGTAAGAGCTGCTTCCTCCCGTGGTCGTTCGGTAAGCTCCAAAAATCGCATTCACATAATCCAGCACAAACATGCTGGTGGCATTCGAATTCAACGTCTCGCGGATCATTACACCGACTTCTGCATAGGCGCTGCTCACGCTCGCCACGCGTGCCACAATCGTTCCGTCTCCCGAAAGTGTCTGGTAGACAAAATGAAACGCATCGCTCGTGCCGCCCATTAAGTCCGATCCCGCGCCGCTAACGGTGAATACTCCGTTCGCGTAGCTTGCGCTCCCTGTTGCGCCTGGAGAACCGATATCGGAGTCTGACCAAGACGACGGGAGCGGCGTAACTGCAAAGCTCGAGCTGGTGGCACCGACGCCACCAACGGTTACCTCGAATGTTCCAGAAGCAGCGCCCGAAGGTACGATGACCGTAATGCTCGTTGTGGACCACGTCATCACTATGGCGCTCGTCGAATTTAACGTCACCGTGTTGCCTACTTGTGTTGCGCCAAAACCGGTTCCCGTGATTGTGACCGGCATGCCAACGGGCCCGGAGCTCGGTGAGATCGCTGTAATCGCCGGCGATTGACCATATACACGCCCGCAGCAAAGAAACACCAAAGAAACAAGGAGCAGGAGATTGAGGATTTGTTTCCGCAAGCGATTCATCAAAGGCCTCCGACTTTCGCCACCGAGACAGTCACACCACGAGCCATTACCACGAGTGAAAAGGAAAACGGCCGCCAGCTATTAGGGGTAGGAGATCGTTACGGCTTCAACGCCGCCGGCTCGCGACGAGGTCAGCCCACGGCCGCTGCTGTCGTAGGTATGGGACTCGAGAACGATGCCGCTGTTATCCTTCACCGAAGTTATTAAGGACAGCGTATTGTAGGTAAACGATATGGTCGTAAAGTCCGGCTTTGTGACCTGTGTCAGCCGGCACGACGTATCGTAGGAATAGGACAGTGCGGGTCCAACACTCGCGCTGACACCGGTCACTACAGCAGGGCTACAACTCGTTCCATATGTGAAGGTCAGAGTCCGCGAAGCCGGGTCCGTAATCGTGGTGAGCTGATGCGAACCGTTGTAGGTAAGCTGGGTCGCGTTCCCGTTTCGGTCGATAATGGTGATTAACGAGCCACTCGCGTTGTCGAAGCGTCTTTGCTCACCGCTTTGGAAGGTCAAAGTCCAATAGGACGATCCACTCGTGAGCGTCGCTGTTGTGTTTGCAGGTGCAGCCAGCGTCAACGTCGACCCACTGCCGCCGAAGTACCATAGACCGCCGTCACTCCGCGAGTAAACGTCATAACCAGTAGCGCTGCCACTGCCTGCGGAGATTCGCTCTTCGAAGGTCGACCGCCAGTTCGGCCCAAACAAACCGACCGCTGAAGTTGGTTCGCTCGCTGGCCAAATGCTATTCCAATTTCTTTCAAGAGCGAGACCTCCGCCGATCCCGGGAATCGCAATATCCTTCTCTCGGATGTAGGTATTTCCGTTGGTTAAATTAATCGGCGCTCCGCCCACGGGCACGAACTGACCGCACTGAGGACACCAAACTAAGGGCGGGCAATTTCCCGATGGCACGATGCAGAGCATGCTGTACGGGCCCTGACCGGGTAAAGTGCATTGCCATCCAGACGGTACCGGATCCGGCCAATACCAAATCGCGAGGGATTGGCAAGAGTTCCCCGACTGCGCAAACACATCAAGACCGGTGAACAATTGCAAGGCCACAAGCAAAAACAGTGAAACGCTTACTCTCTTCATAACAACCCCCGCATACCCCGCGCTAACTTGCATTGGTGCAAAAAGATGAGTCCAGGCTGCAATTTTCGTCTTCAACACGCACTTCCCCTCGAGCGCAGAGGGGTAAATCACACCCGGCCGGCTTCTGGAAGGAACGGTCTATAAATATTCGTTAGTTCTCGCTGGAGATATAAGTTTTAGAGGGTAATTAACGTACTGTCAATAGTACTGCGATGGCAATCTGTTAACAATGTGTGAATAAAGTTCGACCGAGCGAGCAGGGCCAGTCCTCCGGCGACGATCTGGAAGGGACTTACGACATCCACGAGGCTGAATTATTGCGGTGTTGGCGCCGATGCTGAGCGCAAGGGTCAACACCGCGAAAGCTGCAAAGCGGAGATTGCTGCCCAGCACACTCGTGCCATAACAGATGTCTTTACGATTCGCTGGACGGGTCTGCAACTCTCAACCGCCCGCTCTAACTAACCTCAGGAATTTTCGGGGGCATTAAGGGGGCAATAAGGATTCCCTCTCTTTCCTTTCAATACCTTTGAAGGCCAGGCTGCACCGCAAAACTCCTTTGTTTCCATATCGCTGGTAGATTCGAATCCCATCGGCTCCACCAACTTTGTTCCTTCTTTTCAATCCGATCGCAAAAACTTCAACGTGGACGAACCGGGGCTCTTCGGCTCTTCGGGGCTTGGGAGGCGCTAACTTCTTCGTTGATCTGACAATTTTTCACGCACCAATACCGGCCTGGGTCGTGGCGGGAGATCCTGTAAGTTGGTCGGAGAGAGACTGCGCTTACGAGCTTCCTTCGCCCCGATTCATGGATTCCCTCGCGTCAAACACATAGAGGGGGGTCCGATCGGCATACGAGACGGATTGCAAATCGCCCAAGAGTTGACTCAAGATCCTCATGTGTTGCGTGCCCTGCGGACGGCACGGAAGCCGAGTTGAAGGCTGATCTCACTTTTGCAGAAGAGACTTGAGCACCGCAGTCCATTTCGATATGCCAGGACGTTGAATATAGGGAGATTACGTGAAAAGGCTGCTGTCACACTGCGGAGCACCAAGTAGCAACTCGCTAAAGAAAGTTCTAAAATCGTCGACTTGGGCGCGCCAGTTTTTTTGGCTCCTGATTTTCTGTCATCGCGGTCACTTTTTCCCCGCAGGTAAAACCCTCGCTGCTGTTTTACATTCGTTCTTTTCGCAAGAAACTTGAGGGAAACGCGCGAGCGGCTCTAGCCGTGTGCTTCATACCTTCGCTCTACGAAGAGTCCTGACAGTCCAATCGCCACCGACGTTCTCACAGGACATTCACGCGCAATTTGCTTGACAACATTAGAATATGGTTATACAAGCCTTCGTCATATTACTGTAAGCGTCCACGGAGGCCCCATGTTCCTGCATAGGCTCCCGGTTTCTATACTCCTTGCTACACTAATCCTGAATCCGCTTCAAGCGACGCAGTCCACTATAGGAGGAGGAAGCGGTCTGGCACTGGCGGAGCGCGCACTTTCCGCTCTCATTACTTTCAGCCCCATTCAGGATGTAACGCTCACGGGCACCGCTCAGCGCATCGCTGGCTCGGACGATGAAACCGGGACTGTCGTCTTTAAGGCGGCGTCCACAGGTTCGGCCAGGATTGCCTTGAGCTTACCGTCGGGCACGCGCAGTGAAATCCGTGCAGCTTCACCCAGCGGTTTCGTCGGAAGCTGGTCTGGACCGGACGGTGCCAGTCACGCAATCGCGTATCACAACCTTATGACTGATTCGGGTCTTTTCCCGACGTTCATGCTCGCGAACTTCATCTCCTCGCAAAACGCGGTCATAGCCTACGTCGGCCAGGAAGAGCGCGACGGCGCATCTGCTCTCCACCTCAGCGCCTACCAGAAGTCAGCTGGGCCGGCGAGTGAAGCTGCCACTCTGCCTCAGCATTTGAGCCAGATTGAAATCTATCTCGATCCCGCGAGTCTCGTCCCAGTCGCCATTGCGTTCAATACCCATCCCGATGACAACGCCCTTGTCGACATCCCGGTCTCGATCGAGTTCTCGGACTACCGTAAGGTGAATGGCGCCCAGATCCCGTTTCACATTCAGAAGTTCATCAATTATAGCCTCGCTCTGGATCTGAAATTCCAAACTGCCACTATTAACTCCGGCTTGTCCGCAAGCGATTTCAGTGCCGGGCTATAGGTCCTTCAACACATCTGAGTTTCTGATGCTCACGGTCAGGAGAAGTACAATGCTCGAATCGCTACAATGCAAGTTTCGCCCGGTTCTTTGCCGTTTCGTTCCTTACATCTTCGCATCGCTCCTCACGTCCCTCCCTGTCTCCGCTCAGGTTACCGTCGGGACTCCGCCGTTCGGTTCCTTCAATGGCGGTCCGGACATCGTTAACATTGGGAATCTCAATGTTCAGGAGATGATTCCAGTTCGACAGAAGGCCGGACGTGGGACAGATTTCGTCATCAATCTCGTTTACAATTCGTCAGTGTGGGTGCCGAGCGGAACCTGGCAGTTTGTTACGACAACGAACATTCCAGGTTGGCAAGGTCTTAGTCCCTCAGGCCAAGCTTATATAGGTTACTCAACAACATACAGCTCAGGCCAGTGCACTAACAATGGTTACAACTGGTACATGTGGCAGAACTACGGTTACGGTGGATTTTATTACTACGATCAGCAAGGCATCCGCCACAATTTCAACACGAATGGCAGCGGTCCTCTGGGCTGGGGCTATATCACAAACAACGGAGCGGGAATTTGTGGTCCAACACCCGGATTCTATCCGAGCTCCGCTACCCAGTCACTGAGCGCATCGGACGGATCCGGCTACACGATGAAAGTTACGCCCGTCGGGGGCGGAAGTGCTTACCCAACTGTATCCAGCAACGACGGAACGATCATCAATGCCCCAATTATCGCGAATCCGTCGTGGGGTTCCATCTCAACGACGGACAGAAACGGAAACCAGATCACGTCAAGCAACGGTGTGTATACCGACACTCTAAACAAGACCGCACTGAGCATCACTGGCAGTGCCCCAAGCAATACGAACCTGTGCTATATGGCACCTTCAGGGGGCAATGCCTGCTTCGTCGTAAGCTACAAGACATATGTGGTTCGGACCAATTTTGGCTGCAGCGGCATCGTTGAGTACAACACTAGTCGCAGCGCTCAGACTTCGTTAGTCGACAAAGTGACGCTACCCGACGGAAGCGCCTATCAATTCAACTACGAGGTGACCTATCAGGACACGCACGCGCCTCATGACGTCACCGGCCGCATCGCCTCCATCCAAATGCCCACAGGCGGAACAACCTCCTATCAGTATTCCACAGGCACGAGCGGCGTAAATGGAATATCGTGTTCCGACGGCTCAGCAACAACCCTTCTGCGCACGACTCCGGACGGCCAGTGGACGTACACCCGAACTCAGGTTTCGGGCAATCACTGGCAGACCAAGATCACTACGCCGCCCGACCCGGCCAATCAACCTCCTGTTGGCAACGATACGGTGGTCGATTTCTGGAAGGACAGCGCGACGAGCCAGAACACAAACAATTTCTACGAAACGCAGCGATTAACATATCAGGGCTCGTCCTCGTCTGGCACACTGCTTCAGACAGCAACAACTTGCTACAACACAAACACTTCAAGCTGCACCACGACCGCAGTTAGCTCGCCGATCACGCAACGAAACGTCACGAGCCAATTTGGAAGCACCGGTCGACAGGCATTAGACTTTTCAAATACATCAGCACGGGACTTTTGAGCGAAGAAGATGATTATGACTACGCGAGTGGACCACCGACGGTCGTTCTGCGAAAGACGTTTGTCACGTACGCTTCGCTGGGCAATGGAATCGGAGACAGGCCTGCGTCCGTTACGATCTGCAGCGCATCGGGAACGAGTTCGAGCTGCGGTAATGCGGGAACCGTGGTCGCACAGACCACCTACACTTACGACCACACGACTCCGGCGACAAGCTCTGGAACTCCACAGCACGTCAGCATCACTGGCTCTCGCGGGAACGCTACGACTGTCGCGAGATTCGTGCAGGGCTCGACGAATCTCAGCCAGACCTACACGTACTACGACACGGGAATGCTGCAAACGGCGACGGATGTAAATAATGCAACAACCACTGACAACTACCCCGACGCAATTTCGACCTGCGGCAACGCGTTCGCGACGAGTGTCAATCTGCCGATCACGAATCCACAGCTCACGAGATACTACACTTGGAACTGCGATGGAGCGGTTGCCACTCAGTTCACCGATGAGAACGGAGGGAACACGATCGTTGCCTACACGGACTTATACTTCTGGCGGCCTGCTTCTACAACCGATCCGACAAACGCAGTAGTGAATTACAGTTATCCGTCCTCATCGCCGTACAATTGGTCTGAGACTACATTGACCGTAGTAAGCAACACTTCGGTGCTCGATAAACTGACGACTTTTGACGGCGTGGGGCGCGTTCACGTCCAGCAAGTGAGGCAGGGCCCTACCTCTCCCCATTTCGATACCGTGGAGACCGATTACGATGCTCTCGGGCGCACTAGCCGAGTTACTCAACCGTACAGCGGGAATGCTGGACAGACGAGTTCCACAGCGCCGGCAACGACGCTTACGTACGACGCGTTGAACCGGACCCTTCAACAGACTGACGCAGGAAGTGGCACGACAGCGTACACCTATCCCCAGAACGACGCTTATGTCACGATAGGACCCCAACCGACTGGCGAAAACACCAAGCGACGACAACTGGAGTACGATGGCTTGGGTCGACTCTCATCAGTCTGCGAAGTTACGAATGCCGCGCAAAGCGGGAACTGCGGTCAAAATTCTCCGGCCACTGGTTATCTGACCTCGCACACGTATGATGCGGCGGGCAATCTCATTGGTGTCACTCAAAATGCGCAGCCAGGAGGTACGGCTCAGACTCGGAGCTATTCCTATGACGGTCTCGCCAGGATGATCTCAGAAACAAATCCGGAAATCGGACCCTCTTCCGG
>Ga0207028_1153_pt1 | contig 14553 bp, 6 predicted proteins | sample Alteio_BWMinCont_41_FD_153287 | JGI IMG/M metagenome (GOLD analysis project Ga0207028, IMG submission 153287) | Enriched cells from forest soil in Barre Woods Harvard Forest LTER site, Petersham, Massachusetts, United States -... | ecosystem: Environmental > Terrestrial > Soil > Temperate forest >... | reverse complement strand
GTTGTCGGCGAGGAATTGGACGTCGCTGCCGGCGCGGTCTTCCAGGACGAAGGTGAAGCCGCCGGAGGTGCCGACGCCGGGAATGGCGGGAGGGGAAAAGGAGAAGGCGATGCCTTCGGGAATTTGGCTGAGCTCGCGGTTGACGTTCTGCTTGATTTGCTGGAACTGTTCGTCGCGGGATTTGCGGTCGTCCCAGGGCTTCAGAGTGACAAAGAAAAAGCCGTTGTAGCTGGTGCGCACGAAGCTGAGAAGGCTGAAGCCAACGACGCTGGTGGTGTATTGGACGCCGGGCGTGTGAGCCAGAGCCGTTTCAATTTTGCGTGCGACTTCGTCGGTGCGTTGAAGAGAAGCAGCGTTGGGCAGTTGCAGGTTGATGTAGAGGTAGCCTTGGTCTTCATCGGGAAGAAAGCTGGAAGGGACTTTCGAGCTGAAAAAGCCCGCGGCACCTCCAAAAAGCGCCAAGAGCACGAGAGCGAAAGCGCTTTTGCGGACCAGGAAGCCGCAGACGCGTACGTAGGCGTTGGTGGCGCTGCTGAATGTACGGTTAAACCCGTTGAAGAATTTCTTGAGTAAGCCCCCGCGGGTCGCGTCTTTGGGGCGCAATAGCAAGGCGGAGAGAGCCGGGCTGAGCGTAAGGGCATTGAAGGCGGAGAGCGCCACCGAGATCGCGATGGTGACGGCGAACTGTTGATAGAGGCGGCCGGTGATGCCAGGGATGAAGGCCGTGGGGATGAACACCGCGGAGAGAACCAGCGCGATGCCGACAACGGGGCCGGATATCTCCGTCATGGCCTTGAGGGCGGCTTCCTTTGGCGAAAGACCGTCTTCGATGTGGCGCTCGACGGCTTCGACGACGACGATGGCGTCATCGACAACCAGGCCGATGGCGAGAACCAAACCAAAGAGGGAAAGCGTGTTGATGGAGAAGCCGAACAAGGGAAAGAAAATGAATGTGCCAACCAGAGAAACCGGCACTGCCAGTAGAGGAATGAGCGTGGCGCGCCAGCCTTGGAGAAAGATGTACACCACGATGATGACCAGGACGATGGCGATCAACAGCGTGATGACTATTTCTTTGATGCCCTGCGTGACGGCCAGCGTGGTGTCCAGGGAAATGACGTAATCGATGTCGCCGGGGAAGCGCGACTTGGCCTCGGCCATCAGTTTTTTGAGGGCGTCGGCGGCTTGCACGGCGTTGGAGCCCGGCAATTGGTAGGCGGCGACGATGGCGCCGGGTTTTCCGTTGAGGCGGCCGAGGACGCTGTAATTCTGGGCGCCGAGTTCGACGCGCGCCACATCTTTGACACGGACCACACCGCCGAGACTCGTTTCGCGGACGACAATTTCACCGAACTCTTCGGGCGAGGAGAGACGGCCGCGGGCGCGGACGGAGTAGGTAAACTCCTGACCTTTGGGGGCCGGTTCACTGCCAACCTGACCGGCGGGATTGACGGTGTTTTGTGTTTGGATGGCACTGACGATTTCCGGAACGGTGATGGCGAGCTTGGCCAATTGATCGGGCTTTACCCACAGACGCATGGCGTACTGGCCAGCGCCGAAAATCTGGACGCTGCCGATGCCGTAGAGACGCGTGATCTGGTCGCTGAGATTGATGTACGCGAAGTTTGAAAGGAACTGGGCATCGTAGGTGCCGTTCGGGGAAAACAGAGTGATGAGCATGAGCGGCGCGGTGACGGTTTTTTGGACCGTTAGGCCATAGTTGGTCACGTCAACAGGCAACTGCGACGTGGCTTGCGTGGAACGTATCTGGGTGAGAATAAGATCGGTATTCGGATCGGTCTTCACATCGTAATCGACGATCAAGCGCATGCCGCCATCGGCAGTGGAATTCAGCGAATACATGTAGTTCATGTTGTCGACGCCGCTCATTTGCTGTTCGATGGGCGTGGCCACGGATTGCTCGATGGTGCCAGCGTCGGCTCCGACGTAGGTGGCCAGCACCTGAACTTCGGGAGGAACGATGTTCGGAAACAGAGCGACCGGGAGAGTAAGGATAGTGATGGCGCCAATGATGACCATGACGATGGAGATCACCATGGCGACGATCGGGCGATTGATGAAGAATTTTGACATGGTCAGTCCCCTCCCGCGGTTGCGGTCAGCAGTTTAGGATTGACAGCCGATCCGTCCCGCACTTTTTGCACACCCTCGACAATGACCATCTCGCCGGGCTTCACCCCGTTGTCGATGATCCATTCCGTGCCGACACGCTCGCCGACTTTGACGATGCGGACGCTGACTTTGTTATCGGCGCCGACCACGGCTAGTTGAAAGCTGCCTTGCAGTTCGATCACGGCGCGCTGCGGAACGAGAAGCGCGGCAGTCCGTGTGTAGGTAGAGGCCCGCACGCGGCCGAATTGTCCGGGACGCAGGAAATTTTTGGGGTTGGGAAATGCCGAGACGACCCGGATGGTGCCGGTGGTTATGTCCACTTGGCGATCGGTGTAAAGGACGCGGCCCCTGGATGGGTAGATGGTTCCGTCGGCAAGAATCAACTCCAGGGGAGGAGCGTCTTTGGGAGCGTCCACATGGTCTTGTGGGGCGTTGATGCGGTCAGCCAGACGCAAATACTCCTGCTCGCTGATGGGGAAATACGCTTTGATGGGATTAACCTGAGACACGGAGGTGAGGACAGTGCTGGGGTTGACCAAATTGCCGAGCTGGACTTGAGCAATGCCGGCAATGCCGTCGAAAAGCGACGTGACATGAGTGAATCCCAAATTCAACTGAGCTTGTTCCACTTGCGCTTCTGAAGATTGCACGGCGGCTTTTGCGGCAAGATTCGCTTGAACGTCATTGTCCAGCTGGCTTTGCGCGATGGCGCGCTCTTTGGCGAGAGGCGTGTCGCGGTCAACGTCCAGCTGGGTCTTGCCCATCTGCGCCACAGCTTGCGCCAATTGGGCCTTGGCCTGGTCGAGGAGGGCCTGGAAGGGACGCGGATCAATCTCGAAGAGGACATCCCCTTTGGGAACGGGCGAACCCTCTTTGTAGGTTTGTTTGACGATGTAGCCGGTGACTTGAGGCTGGATCTGGGCGTTGACGTAGCCGTCGAGGGTGGCAACCCACTCGCTTACGATGGGCACGTCTCTTTGTGCTACGGGAATGACTTTCACTTCTGGCGGCGCCATGGGGGGCCCCGCAGCTCTCCCGCCGCAGCCAGCAAGGATCGCTACGGCCGAGAGAACGCTGACCAGCAGGGGCGTGGAGGCACCGGTGGAGTGAGCGGAACGGGAATTACGGAGGTGCTGCCGGTGGTGGAAAGATGGCCCAACGGAGACCGTAAAATGGAGCGACATGAATACTCCTTGGACGACGAGCATAGGCACACCCATACATCATGGGGATGGTTGGCATCGGCTTCATCGAACGCTTCACGAATACCGCGCGGTGTCGAGATGGTACACGATTTCGAATCTGCCGTCAGCGTCCCCCTTAGATGTAAGCGGGGTGCCAGCGGATACAAGAGAAAGTCAGGCGGAAAGGGCCGTCGGTCGATGAGGGGCAGGGGCCTACCGTACATCTCGGGGCCGCGCGGAGCATGACCGTGGGTCGCACGCATTGGGGGTAGAGCTGAAGCAGCCCAAGATGTTCCGGAGAACCATAGGAACATGGTCGGTCGAAAGCGTCACCCGCTCTCCTTTTGAACCTCGTGCTAGAATTCACTCGCACCACCGGCTGTGCGCTCCGAGCCCCCTTCTGGTTTGCTGATGATTTTGTACGGACTAAATCTTAAAGGTCGCTTGTTTTGCCTTTCCGGCCTGCTGGTATTTGGTCTTGCTTTTCCGGTTCCTTCTGCGCTTCCCTCTCAGGACAGTCCCTCCGTGATGCTCAATCTGCAGGTAATCGTTGTGGATTCGCCTGGCAAGGCACAGCAGATTTTGGATCGCCTTAAAAAAGGCGAAGATTTTGCCGCCATCGCCAAGTCCGAATCGATCGATCCAAGCGCCGCGCCGGGCGGCTACCTCGAACTTGTTGATCCTCGAACACTCCGGCCGGAGTTGCGAGAAGCTTTGCAAGGACTCCGTCCGGGGCAGACTACCAAGGTCATTGCGGTGCCTTCCGGATACGTCATTCTCAAGCTTCTGCCGGAGACGCAGCCCGGGGTTGCGCAGGGCATGGGTCCGGGCCAAGGTCGGGATCTCCCTCTCGCGGGTCAAGGAGCCGTGCGCTATCCAGCCGATGTGGCCGGGCAGGTTCTTGCCGACATGCTGTTCCAAAAATTCCCCAAGCCGTCGAATTGGGAGCAAGACTTGCAGGGAATTTGCGAGATTCGCAAACGCTCCCTGGCGGCGGGAATCGCGCGACTCGACGAGCTGTTCGAACCCGCGAACAAGGCGCTCGTAGCGATGAAGCCATTTGACGTAATCCAGTCACATTACGCATTGGCGCAACTCGAGGCCTATCAGGGCAACATGGACGAGGCCGTCACGCACTGGGAGGCTGCTTACAAAATTGCGCTTGCTGAAATTCCAACGGGAATTCCGCAACTGACGGAAGTGCTCGGCGTGGCTTATCTCCACAAATCGGAAATGAAGAACAGTATCTATAGCCACCCGGGAGACTGGTGCCTCTTTCCGCCGCGGCTCGCCAAGCCTTATCGCCTGACAGACGATTCCGATAAGGCCGTTCAATATTTTCTGAAGTATTTGGCGATAAAACCGGAACGGCCTGATCAGTTGCAGGTGAAGTGGCTTCTGAATCTCGCCTACATGACGATCGGAAAGTATCCGTCGGGTGTTCCCGAGGAATACCGCATATCGCCATCGGCGTTCGAATCGAAACAGGACATCGGCAGATTTGTGGACGTGGCTCCCGCGGCCGGCTTGGATTTTGCTTCCATGGCGAATGGCGTGATCGCCGACGATTTTGAGAACAACGGGCTCCTGGACTTGGCCGTATCGAGTTACGACGTGTGCGCCCCGATGCGTTTCTTCCGCAACAATGCCGACGGAACGTTCACTGACCGAGCCGCGCAGGCTGGGCTTTCCGCTCAACTGGGCGGGCTAAATATGATTCAAGCCGACTACAACAACGACGGCTGCACGGATCTGCTCGTTTTGCGCGGGGCTTGGGAATTTCCGATGCGAAAATCTTTGCTCCGAAACAATTGCGACGGCACCTTTACCGACGTAACGCGCGAGGCGGGCCTGGCGGAACCCGCTACGCGCACGCAAACGGCCGTCTGGGCAGACATCGACAACGATGGCCTGCTCGACCTATTTGTGGGCAATGAAAATGGCCCCAGCCAGCTTTTCCATAACAAGGGCGACGGAACGTTTGAAGATATCTCACACTCCGCTGGCGTTGACAGAATGGCCTTCACAAAAGGCGTGGTCGCCGCGGATTACGACAACGATGGCTTCGTGGACTTTTACGTCTCCAACCTTTACGGTGGCAATTTTCTCTATCACAACAATCACGATGGCACGTTCACCGAGGTTTCGGCGAAAGCCGGCGTGCACCAGCCACAGTCGCAAAGCTTTGCCACTTGGTTTTTCGACTACGACAACGATGGCTGGTCCGATCTCTTTGTTACTTCGTATTTCTTTTCCGCCGACGAAACTCTGCGCAGCTATCTTGCTCTTCCGCACAACGTCGAGACGTTCAAGCTCTACCGGAATATGAAGAACGGAACTTTCAAAGATGTGACCGTCGAAGTTGGCCTCGATAGAATCAATACGCCCATGGGCGCCAATTTTGGCGACATCGATAACGACGGTTTTCTGGACATTTTTCTCGCTACCGGCGGCCCTGAGTATGGCGCTCTGGTTCCCAAGATGCTTTTTCGCAACAACGAAGGAAAGAGTTTTGTGGATATCACGGCCTCTTCGGGCACCGGCGAGCTCCACAAAGGTCACGGTGTGGCCTTCGCTGACCTCGGCAACAACGGACGGGAAGACCTCCTGGTTTCTGTGGGGGGCGCTACGCCCGGTGATGCCCACGCCTTTCGCGTTTTCGAGAATCCGGGAAACGACAACGGCTGGATCACCGTGAAGCTGGTCGGCGTAAAAACGAACCGCTCGGCCATCGGGGCACGCATCCATCTGACCGTGGACCAGGATGGCCAGCCGCCGCGCTCCATCTATCGAACCGTCGGGAGCGGAGGATCGTTTGGCGCTTCGCCACTCGAGCAACACATGGGGTTGGGCCCGTCCGCGAAGATCGCCAGTCTGGAGATTCGGTGGCCTGCGAGCGGCACGATACAGAACTTCTCGAATGTCGGCACAAATCAATTTATCGAAATTAAAGAATTCGCCAAGGATTACACTAGGCTTAAGCGCGTATCATTTCGTCTGGGAAGCGCGAAACCGGATGCTACAAAGTTGCCAAGTCGAACCCCTCCGAACCCAGGCGCGAACAGGTAGCCGGTCCGCAATGAAATCTATGAGCCGGACGCACAGCAAGAGGCTAATACTACTGGTACTCTATTTGTTCTGTTGTGTGCCGCTGGGTTTCGCTCGAGAGCGCCACCCAGCATTCGGAGTTGTTCTCGAAGTCGATCGCACGCATCCTTCCATTCGAGTTTCCTGCCACGAGATCCCCGGCTACATGGAAGCCACGGTGATGGAATTTCCAGTTCAGAACGCCATGGACCTGGAGGGCTTGGAACCGGGCACGCTGATCGATTTCACGATTGTCGCGGCAAAAGACTCCGCCCATGCGGAGGGCATTCGGATCCATCAGTTCCAGAGCACCGATCCGGAACCCATGGCGGTTCGTCAGCTTAACCTCCTCGAGGGGCTCGTCGGTCGAAGCTCCGATGCGACTAAGAAGATAAATATCGGAGAGCACGTCCCGGATTTCTCCCTTATCGACCAAAACAGCCAGTCCGTTTCCCTCGCTTCATTCACGGGCAAGGTGGTCGGCATCACGTTCATGTACACCCACTGTCCACTTCCGAATTACTGCTTTCGGCTGTCCAATAATTTCGGGATGGTCCGAAAGCGTTTCGCGGATCAATTGGGACGCGACTTGATCCTGTTAAATATTAGTTTTGATCCCGTACACGATCAGCCCGAGGTTCTCGCTCAGTATGCGCGGCACTGGAATGCGGCCGGCGTTTCCGGCTGGTATTTCTTAACCGGCCCGGTGATCGAGGTTCAAAAAGTCTGTCATGAGTTCGGCATGAATTTCTGGCAAGACGAAGGCTTCATCACCCACGCCCTGCATACGGTTATCCTCGACCGGCAAGGAAAGGTGGTTGCCAACCTTGAAGGCAACGAGTTCACCGCCAAGCAACTGGGCGACCTTTTCGAAGCCCTGCTGCGCGCGCCGCAATAGCCCGGCTCAATTCCCGCGCGATCCCTACTCTCCGGCGAAGCGAACCCGAATGGTCTTGATTTCGTAGGGTTTCGTGTGAACCGCTACAACCCCACCTGGAACAGCCAGGTCCGCGATCGGCCTTTCCATCAAGTCAGTTTCGGAAGCCGATTGCGCGCCAACGGGTAGCACGATCCTCACGTCCGATTCTTTTCCCGCCCATTCGTAAAATCGCAGGATGAGCGAGCCGTCATCCTCCGCTTTCTTAATCGCCGTCATGACGACATTCTCCGCCTGGACTTCGAAGAAAGAGTGCTCCTCTTTCATCGTGCCGGGGTGCTTTGCCGTTCCCATCGCCAAGAGATCGTAGTTCAGTTCATAACCCCGGCGAACGGTCTCTGCCTCTCGCCAGGTTCCCGGATGTGCGTACATTGAATAAGTGAATTCATGAAGGCCTTCATCGGCGTGCGGGTCCGGCCATTCCGGCGAGCGCAGCAAGGAAAGCCGCAAAACGTTGCCCTTCGCGTCATAGCCATACTTCGAGTCGTTCAGCAGACTGAACCCGTGCTTGGCGTCGGAGATGTCCCCCCAGGCGAGCGCGGGGACCTCGAACTTGGCCTGTTCGGCAGGGGTGTTGCGCGTGGTCGGGCGTTCGATCGAGCCGTAGGGAATTTCAAACGCGGCTTTTTGACTATGCGCGCTGAGCGGAAACGCAACTTTCAGCAAGATGTGCTTTTCGTACCAATCGGCAATCATCCGCACGTCAACGCGTGGACTTCCGGCAGTGAGTGTGATGTTCCGGATAAACGTGGAATTCTCGAAGTGCTGTTTCACCTGGATGATGGCGCGCAGCGGGCCGCTCTCCATCAGCTTCACCTCGTCCACCTGAGTCAGATCCCAATGCTCTTTCTCGAAATCAGCGTCGATGTTCCACGCGTCCCAGGCCTTTGGTTTGTCTCGAAAAGCTTGCAGGAGATTTCCGCAGATAGCGTCTTTCGGACCGCCGGTATCCGTTTCTGCCGGTGCCAGGGATTCCGTGTTGCTCCGTTTGTCAAAGAAGCTCGAAACGCAACCTGTGTGCGCATCTATTTTTACGAGTACAAATTCGTTTTCCAGCGTGTCCGCGGAACTTTTCACCGCGGGGGTTTGCGGCATGACCTTTTCCGCCGCGCGAACATAGTAGGTCTTGTAACCAAGTGCGGGAACGCTGGCTTCGACCAGTAAACGAGCGCGACTGGTTTCGCTGTCGTGCGTCAGCAATTGCGACGGCACAATCTTCCCGGAAAAATCTCGAACCTCGATGTGCTTAGCAATGCCGGGAAGTTGCACCTCGACTTCTATCACTTCCTTCCGCGGCCACGACAGGGAGTTGAAGATCACCACTGGCACGCCGGGTCCCAGGGTATTGATGCGAGCAGCAAGTTCTTCGAGGGATCCATGCAAGATAGCGTGGCCTGCTCGGCCGACATCTTCAAGATTGCGCTTGGCATCAAGATAGTTCACGGCAATCCCCGACCCTGGCATGATGTCGTGGAAATCGTCGAACAGCAGCCGTTTCCACCCGCGGTCGAAATCTTCCGAGGGGTATTTGCGCCCGTACAAAGTGGCGAGTGAAGAGAATTTCTCGGCATTGAGGAGCAGCTCTTCCGTTTTGCGAATGCGCTTTTTCGTTTCCGCCTGCGTGGTCATGACGCCGCGGTGATATTCAAAGTAGAGTTCGTCGCGCCAGGTGGGGACCTGCATGCCCGGAAGTTTCTTTTGCAGATCATCGAAGAAGGAAGACGCCGTGGTGAACTGCAAATTGGGATACACGACATCGGGCTTCATCCAGCGCGTGGCGGTATCGAGCATGATTCGCGTCGGGCCGCCGCCATGATCGCCAACTCCGTAGAGGTGCAGCATGTCGGAATGCTGGTTCGCGTCGGTGCCGTAGAGCGAGGGAATCCAAATGGACAGGTCTCTGGCCATGCCGACGGGATCGGTATTCGCGGCATAATCGTGCGGAAAATACGTCAGCAGACGGCTCCCGTCGGGAGACTCCCACCAGAACAATTTGTAGGGGAAGGTAGTAAATTCGTGCGCCCACATCAGTTTTTGCGTCACGAAATAATCCATGCCGGACTTCTTGTAAATCTGCGGCAATTGCCAGTTATAACCGAAGGAATCCGGATTCCAGCCTATTTTTACGTCCACGCCGAATTTTTCATGGAAATAGCGTTTCCCCACAAGGATTTGGCGCACCAGCGACTCGCCGCCCGGCATGTTGAGATCCGGTTCGACCCACATTCCCCCAATCGCTTCCCAGCGGCCTTCGCGCACACGCTGCGCGATCTCCTTAAAGAGATCGGGATACTTTTCCTCCATCCAGACGTAGGTTCGCGCCGATGACATGCTGAATTTGAAATCGGGGTATTCGCGCATCAGGTCGAGAGCGCTGCGGAACGTATTGCGCACCACTTCCACGGTTTCCGTCCAGGGCCAGAGCCAAGCCATGTCGATGTGCGAGTTTCCGGCGGCGCGAATGGTGAACTGTTTCAGGAACGGCCGGAGCGGTTCGAGCTTGGCCTGCGATTGCCGCAGCGATTCGTCAAAGGCCCCCTGATCTCCGCGGTCAAGCGCCAGAAAATCAATGGCCTTCACAGCGGCGTCGAGCTGGCTTTCCCGCAGAGATTGGCCATCTGGAAACGCCGCGATCATCGGCCGCGCCGAAAGGATCTCCGCTCGCAAAATCCCGGCGTCGGGACGATTAGCGGGGGGCTCGATACGCAGCCGGCTTTCTGCAATTCGTGTATTCACTTGCGACGCATTCAAGCGCACCGCCATCAGGAATTTTTGGCCTGGCTGGGCATTCGAGGTGAGCGCTATCGGCTGTTGCGTGTCGTCGTCGCCGCGGGCCACCAGCGCGCCGTTTGAGAACACCGTAATCCCCAGCCGGTCGTCGGTATCGAAGAAAAGCTCCAGGTTCACCCGCGAACCCTCGGTAGCGTAGCCATTAATCTTCGCGGGAATCTCAATCCACCGGCGCAAAACACGCGAGCCGGTCTTCCACTCTTCGCGGGTCTTCACCTGCGGCCAATCCTCGTCACTCAATGCCGGGTCTTCGGGATGCGGCAGGTCCGCGTGGTAACGCCAATCTGGCAATGGCAGCGTGGTAAGCGACTCGAGACGATCGAGTATCGGCTGATAAGCGTCCGGCGGCTGGTTCGCTTGGCCGGAGCGGACTCCGCCACACGAAAGTGCGGCGAAAACAGTAGCGACGATGACTTTTCTCACTGGCGTATTCACCCGGTTAGGGCCGGATTTGTGGCTTCGAAGGAGATTCCCAAATTTGCGAAGTCCACTCTTTCCGATCGAGAGTCGTCCTGTCAATCCGTCCCCATGTCATTTATGCCTTCCTACGCATGTCATTCACGTCTTTATGGATAGAGGCCGTTCTTCCCCGCCGCAATGGCCCCGGATGCGCGTTTTCACCGGACTGCGCTCGTTTTAGGCTGTAATATGAAATCGTATGCGTTTGCTTTCAGGCCTTCCCTTTCTTGCGCTGCTGTTCTTGGCGCTGCCTGGCCGGCAGGCTTCTAAGGCTCCTGACCAGCCCCAGCCATTGCCTGGCAAGTTCACCGATGCTACGGCCACGCTTGGCCTGCACTTCCAATACTTCGCCTCCCACACTGCCAAACACTATTTGCCGGAAACCATGGGAGCAGGCGTGGCACTGTTCGATTACGACAATGATGGACGTCTGGACATTTTCCTGGTGAACGGCGCTCCTCTCCGTGATCCCACTCCGAAAGGCAGCATCCCGCAGAAATCCGGTCCGCAATACTGGAATCGACTTTTTCATCAGAAGCCCGACGGCACGTTTGTGGACGTAACCGAGAAGGCCGGGCTCGAGGGTTCCGGCTACGGCATGGGAGTGGCCGTTGGGGATTACGATAACGATGGCTACGAGGATTTGTATGTGACCGCCTATGGCGGAAACAAGCTCTACCACAACAATGGTAATGGCACTTTCACCGATGTAACCGAGAAGGCCGGTGTTGCGGGCAGCGGTTGGTCCACCAGCGCGGCCTGGTTGGACTTGGATAATGACGGGCTGCTCGATTTGATTGTCTTGCGCTACTTGGAATGGGATTTTGACGATGTCTGGTGCGGCCCGCCCAAGGAAGGCTTCCGGTCGTATTGCAATCCCAGCCTTTTCCGGCCAGCAACTCCGCTCGTGTATCACAACGACGGTGACGGCCACTTTACGGAGGTCTCTAAGAAAATTGGTTTCTCTAAGGCAGGGAATCGCGTTTGCCGACTACGACCGCGACGGCCACCTGGATGTTTGCGTCGCCAATGACTCCATGTTTGAATTCCTCTATCGCAACAAGGGTGACGGCACATTTGAAGAAGTTGGGTTGATGGCGGGAGTGGCTGTGGATGGCGACGGCGCGACTTACGCCGGCATGGGCGTGGACTTCGCCGATTACGACAATGACGGTCTGCCCGATTTGCTCATCACCGACCTCGGCAACCAGGCCTACGCGCTATACAAGAATAACGGCGAGGGCAGCTTCACCTACGCGACCTATACCAGCGGACTTGCAGACATCACCCAGCCGCACTCCGGGTGGGGTTTTCGCTTCATGGATTTCGATAACGATGGGTGGAAGGATCTGCTGATCGTCCAGGGACACGATATGGATAACGTCGAGCTGACCACTCCCAATTTGCGTTACCGTGAGCCGCCCGTTTTGATTCGCAACACCGGAGGAAAATTTGCGGATGTTTCCGCAACCGCGGGCAGCGTATTCAAAGAGCCCTGGGTGGGCCGAGGGATGGCCGTAGGCGACATTGACAACGATGGCCGCCTGGATGCAGTGATCACCACCAATGACGGAGCGGCGCATATTCTGCGAAATGAGACACCTACCGAAAACCACTGGCTGATTTTGAAGCTGGTGGGCCATCGTAGCAACCGCGACGGCATCGGCGCCGAAGTGAAATTGACTACTCGAAAGGGCATACAGCTTCAGACCGTGACCACGGCAGGAAGCTATCTGTCCTCGAGTGATAAGCGGGTGCACTTCGGCTTGGGAGCGGAGGCGGTGGCCGAGCGAGTGGAGATCCGATGGCCGAGCGGCATTGTGCAGGTCCTAGAAGCCGTGCGAACCGATCAGATTTTGCAGGTAGACGAACCGCTGCGCAATGATGCGCCACGCGGAGCAGCGAAGCGATAACGGACGCTTCGCAGGACACCCAAAAACTCTTCCAGTGGTCATCCGGGGGACGATATCGGATCCGATGTCGAGAGCCCAAGGTAATGTCCAACCCAAGCGTCTTCTTTTGAGACTGTTGGAGCAATATACCCACATCGTGTCACCGCCGCGGCTTAGATTGGCACCCGTCCGAGCAAACCTGCAAAGCAGCTACACAAATTCTGCACCCAGACAATATTTTCCAGTAAGCCGCATGGACTCAATCGCTTGGACGGGAATAATTAGGTCACATGAAGCGCCCTTGACATCCATAGTGCTTTTGCACTAGCGTCACCCGCCAAAAGGGGCAGTGTAAGCGCGTCTCTCCGTTATATTCGCGGGTGGACCGTTGGAAGCTCTCACAGGGAGGAAGAACATGGAAGCGATTTTGAGGTTGTGCAGTGGTGTGCGCAACAACCGGGCGGCAGTTCGCCACGGCTTGGTCGCTGGGCTGGCCATTTGCTTGGCTGTTCTCCTCTGCCCACGCGAAGTGCGTGCGCAAGCGGTTAGCAGAATTAACGGCACGGTAGCCGACCAAACCGGTGCGGAAATTGCAGAAGCGAAGGTGACTGTGACGAACGTGGATACGAACGTGTCCCAGACGACCGTGACTACCTCCGCCGGAACTTATCTGATCATCGACCTGAACCCCGGGATATATATTGTTAAGGTCGAAAAAGCCGGGTTCAAATCCTTCATTAACAGGAATGTCGAGGTAGTGGGTGGGGCGACTTCCACTGCCGACGCCACTTTGCAGCCAGGCACAGTCTCGGAAACAATCGAAGTTACAGCCCCAGCGGTTGCGTTGCAAACGGAGCAACCGGAGATCGGTACGACGATAAGCGAGACGCTCACGCAAGAGCTTCCGCAGTTGGTTAGTGGGAGTAACCGGCAGATTGACAATTTTATCTTTCTGGCGCCCGGCGTTACCGGGAATGGATTCAGCCACCGGATCAATGGAGGTGTGGACCAGCAGACAGAAATAATGTTCAACGGGGTTCCCGAAGCATTTTCAGAGACTGCCGGCTACACGTTTTGGAATCAGCCGCCTTACGATTCGATAAAAGACGCGGATATTCTGACTGGTACGTTTTCGGCGCAATACGGTTTGGGGCAAGGCGTCGAGCAATACCACACCAAATCCGGGGGCAACGTGATTCACGGCGACGCTTTTTTCTTGTACAGGGACGACACGTATCTTGGTGCTCCCGGCGCCTTTTATGATGTGAATCCAAACAATGTTGGGAAGGTTGACCAGCCCAACCAGGACATTGAAAACAACTGGGGCGGGTCGGTCGGCGGACCGGTGTACTTGCCCAAACTGTATAACGGGAAAAACAAGACCTTCTGGTTTTTTAGCTATGACCGATACAGGAAGGCGGTCGGGCAGTCTCCCGTCACGCTTCCCACACCGGCGGAACTTTCAGGTGATTTCAGCGGCTTGGTAAACCCGAATAATCACAACGCCCCCATACCCATTTTCGTTCCGATCTCCTGGAAATCGAATGCGTCGCTTATCCCCTCGGGCTGCACGGTCCCAGCGAGCGGTCCTGGTAGCCCAGGCACCCAGTGGCCCGGGAACAAAATTCCGACCAGTTGTTTCAGCTCGGTTTCCGCGGGCCTCCTGAAACAGTTCCCTATCCCGGCGCCGACCAACTCGTCGGTAGTCAACAACTATAACCCTACGACCATCCCGCTAAACGTCCAGACGGCTCTAAGCGTCAATATCGACCATAACTTAACCGCGAAGCAGGCCATTCATGGGCTTTATTGGCGGCAGAAGTACCCGCAGCCGAACGGCTCCGACTGGGTGGATAACCCGCTTAGCGGTCAACAAATCACCACAATCCTGGGGCGGGCCGCGGATATCACGTATTCCAATGCGCTTAGCTCGCGGATGGTGCTGACTGGCGGTTTTTTGTATGTCTACCAAGGCAATGATTTCTTGCCCTCGCATCTGCTCTCCGGCACCTTCCCCGGCGTTTTGCCTTCGGGTCTGTCGGGGCAGCCCAATTCTTTTCCGAGCATCAAT
>Ga0207028_1150_pt1 | contig 14900 bp, 10 predicted proteins | sample Alteio_BWMinCont_41_FD_153287 | JGI IMG/M metagenome (GOLD analysis project Ga0207028, IMG submission 153287) | Enriched cells from forest soil in Barre Woods Harvard Forest LTER site, Petersham, Massachusetts, United States -... | ecosystem: Environmental > Terrestrial > Soil > Temperate forest >... | reverse complement strand
GGGGAAGAATGTTGCCTTCTTCCAGTTCGAGATCAGCTGGGCAACATCCACGCTGCCTAGTCCGCTGGCCGCGTCGTAACCGGCGGCGGCATTGTAGCCAGTCAGAAAGCCATTCGATCCGCAGTTAGGTGTGCCCGTCTGGCAAACGACAGAATTGTTGCCAGTAGTTACATCGTGGAAGACAGTTGGATAAAGGGCACTCTGCGCGGCGAGGTTATAGAGAACATTGTTCGCCTGCCCAAGGCGTACACCGCCCTGCGACTGGCTGACGAGCGCCAACATTCCTGCAAACGCAGGAGATGCAGCGGAGGTTCCGCCTACACCGGTGAAGGTTGTGGCGCTGGTAAAGGGCTGCTGTTCGCAATCCGTTTGAGGAGTGCTTGATCCATTGGCAACATTATCCGCGCAAACGACCCAGAGAGCTCCATACGCTCCATCGGCTGCAAGGAGGGAGACATCGGGCAGAGCGCGCGTGCTAAAGGGGAAGCCGGACAGACCGGTCTGGAACGGTGGGGTTGCGTAGCCACCCTGGCATGCTCCTTGAGCTGTTTGAGCGGTGCAAGAACTGATGCCGCCGCCCGCACCGGCGATATTCGTGTTCCCGGTGCTGTCTACAAATGGAGTATTCGTGGTGTATCCGCCGCTATTGGTAGTCGGCGAATCATTCCACGGGCTTTCCGGAATGTAACTGAGGGCCGTCCGATAGAAGCTGCTGGCAGCGTTGGTCGTGCTCACATATGTGCTAAAGGAGGCGGGCAGTACATCATAATCCGTGCCGCCTACGGCGATGTTGTAGGGGGTAGAGGCAAGGCCGCTGACGGCCAGACCAAATTGTGCAGAAGTCTCTGTACTGGGATTGTCACAACCCGCCGAGCCGCTGTCACCAGTGGAGACGGTAACGCTGATACCCTGCGCCGCTGCCTGCTGCCACATACTCAGAATCTGCGCGTTGCCGCTGGTGCCCTGGTTTGCCTCGCAGTTGCCAAAGCTCACGTTCAAAATGCTGACGGCGTTGTCGTCAAGTGCGCGGAAGATAGCGAGAATGAGCCCAAACTGAAGATCGGTATCAGCCGCAGTATAGAAATTAACCGTTGCGCCGGGAGCAATGCCGCCGGAAACTTCAAGATCGAGCAGCGCTTCGATGGCGTCTCCGTTGATGCCGGGGTCATTGCCATCGACGATGATGTTTGGCTGGTTGGCACTGTAGGTCGAGGGCAGGAAAGCGGTGCGGTAGAGTGCTACGTCGCTTGCGGTGATATTGGAGTCGCCCGCGATGCCGATGGTGACGCCGGTTCCATCGTAGTTGGTGCCGGTGGTGTACTTGGGATTCAAAGTCGAGTTGGGCGTGTCATAGATGGTGGCTGCGTCGGCGGGGGCCGTGAAGAGATAATTATTTCCCGAACTGTCCGACAGTGTGAGATCGGGCTTGATCCGGTTCGCCTCGGTATCGAAGTGGGCCTTGGTCTTTACCTGTGCTCCGCTCTTTGGACGAAAGTCATTCAGCTGCGCGACGCCGGCTACAACCGGAGCCAGCGCCGCCGGAATCTGCGGATCGGTGGAGTTGGCGAAGTGGGTTTCGCCGTTGACCAGATACTTGTGGATCGAGGTGTTGAATGCCTGCTGGATCTGGGCGACGTTGCCGGAGAAGATGATGACGTTGCGCGCCTGCGGAATCTTCTCAATCTTGAAGCCCTGCGACTGGAGCCAGGCGGTGACCGTGGTCAGGTCGGTGTCGCTGATGCCGTACTGCTGGCCGAAGAGTGCCGGGGTGAGCCACTTGCGGTAGTTGGGCGAGTTGGGGTTCTGCAGGTCGCCGAGGTACTGCTTGAGGGCGACTTCCTGCATGTCACTGCGCTTGAGGACGAGCATGAGACGCCCGGTCGCCATGGAGCCCGGCGCGATTCCCTGATCGAATTTTGCTGTGGCGAGCGGATGCACGTTGTGCCCGAGGGTGACGCGCTGCTCCGGATTGATGGCTTGCGTGATGCGGTTGGGGATGATGGCTTCGGGCTGGGTTTGCGCAAGAGCGGATGCGGCAGTGAAGGCGAACAGCCCGGCGACTACGAACGCGGCCAGACGGGAGACGACGGTGCGTGGCTTCGAATGTGTATAGAACATGGCCATCCTATGAAACAGCGTGATGTTGGACCGGAAATCCTGCTGAGGAAACGAGCGGGGGGGACGCCGCATTCTGCGATGCTTTTGTGTACGAGTATATGGCAACGCCGAGGGAAATGCAGGTATTCCGATTGGGGTCGCACTCTCATGCCGGAAGAGCCTCGTGCCTGGCGCTGCACAGGTTGTAAGTTACACGAATACTTACTGTCAAGCAGGTAAACCTCTCCCGGCCTTCAACAAGAGCTATACATAGTTGTAGACCGCGAATCCGGAATTTTGTTTCGAGTTGCGCGGGATAATTTTGACCTCCCCACATTTACTTAGAGCGGGTATCTGCCGGCTTCGACGGCCTGGCGGGCGAGAGCGCGGCCGATCTGGATGGTGTCTGCAGGTTCGTGCTTGACGAGACGGCGCAGGATGGCGAGCTGGGTGCGCAGCATGTCTCCTTCTGCGACAGCGGCGAGCACGCGGCGCGCGGCTGGCTCGAGGATGGTCATGGCGTGGGCGGTGTAGTACTGCGTTGCTAAAACACCCAGGTCCCCTGCGTGGACCTGGGGCACCCGCATTTTTCTGGCTCGGAGGATGGCCGATTCTACAGCGTAGATTTCGATGAGCATGTCGGCGAGGTCGGCCATGATCTCCTGCTGATCGGCGAGGTTGTTCATGTATTTCTGGCTGGCGGCTCCGGCGGCCAGCAGGGCCAGCTTTTTTGCGTTGGCGAGGATGGCGGCTTCGCGGGCGAGCGCGTCTTCTTCGGCGTCGTCGAAGCTCGGCGAGGGCGCGGACATGACCTCGTCCATGAGCTGCTTGATGGCGGCGAGCAGCGGGAGCTGGCCGGTCATGGCGCGCTTCATGAGGAAGCCGGTGATGATGAGGCGGTTGATTTCGTTGGTGCCTTCGAAGATACGGTTGATGCGGGCGTCGCGGTAGGCGCGCTCGGCTGGGTACTCCTCGACGTACCCGTAGCCGGCGTAGATCTGCACGACGTGGTCGACGACGGCGTCGAGCATCTCGGAGCCCCAGACTTTTAGGATGGAGCACTCGACGGCGTATTCTTCGATGCGCTTCTGGATTTCGCGGGAGTTGTGGGCTTCGCTTTCGGGGATGGTCGCTAAGGCGGCGTCGATCATGCCTACTGTCCGGTAGGTCATGGCTTCGCCGACGAAGATGCGCGCGGTGGAGTCGGCGAGCTTTTGCTGGATGAGGCCGAAGTCGGAGATGGACTTGCCGAAGGCTTTGCGGTCCTTTGAGTACTTGATTCCGTTGCCGAGCGAGGTGCGCGCGCCGCCGAGGCAGGCTGCTCCCAGCTTGAAGCGGCCAATGTTGAGGATGTTGAAGGCGATGTGGTGGCCCTTGCCAGCTTCGCCGAGAAGATTTTCGGCGGGCACTCTGCAATCGGACAGGATCAAGGGGCACGTGGACGAGCCACGGATGCCGAGCTTGTGCTCTTCTGCGCCTACTGTTAATCCCGGTGTATTGCGCTCGATGAGGAAAGCGGACATTTTCGCCTTGCCTGGGTCGGGATTTTTTGGATCGGCGATTTTGGCGAAGACGGTGTAGAGGTCGGCGAAGCCTGCGTTGGTGATCCACATCTTTTCGCCGTTGAGGATGTAGTGCTGGCCGTCGTCGGAGAGCACGGCGCGGGTGCGGATGTTCATGGCGTCGGAGCCGGATGAGGCTTCGGAGAGCGCGTAGGCGGCGATCCATTCTCCGCTGGCGAGCTTGGGCAGGTATTTTTCTTTTTGCGCGTCGGTTCCGTACCAGACGATGGGGAGAGTGCCGATTCCGACATGCGCGCTGAATGCGACGGAAAAGCTGGCCAGCACCGACATGCGGTCGGCGATGATGGCGGAGGTGACCTTGTCCATAGCGAGGCCGCCGTAGGCTTCGGGGACGTCGACGGCCATCAGGCCGAGGTCGCCGGCTTTTTTGAGCAGGCCGCGGGTCACGTCGAAGTGCTTGGCTTCGATCTCGTCGGCGGCGGGGAGGACTTCGTTCGCGGCGAACTGCGCGGCGGTCTCGGCGATCTGGCGCTGCTCGTCGGTGAAGTCTTCGGGTGTAAAGATGTCGGAGGGTTGGCGCTCTTCGATGAGGAAGCTGCCGCCGATGACGGATTTGGCGGGAGCGGAGGTGGTAGCGGTGGCCATGTTCTTTGGATGCTCCTGTTTTTGGTGCAACGGAGCATCTTACGCCAGATTTGTGAAGATTGGCTTGTGTGTCAGACCATGGTTTCGGTGTACGGCTCGCGTTTTTCTTTGACGTTGACTTAATAAGAACCGCAGCTTCTAATCTTTGCGAACCCGAAATACCACATTCGAGTTGAGAACGAAACGCTCGGGGGTGCGGGATGAAGTTCGTATCGAAGGTTAGACTCATCTGCCCTTGCCAAGCTTTGCTGTTCTGCCTGGTCGTGCTCATCACCACGATGCATGCGCGGTCAGCTGTGACGACAACGACATCGCTAGCTCTCACTTCGGGGAGCAATCCTGTGACAACGTTGAGCGCAGGAAATACCGTGACACTAACGGCAACGGTAAGCGCCGGTACGTCTGCGGTGACGGTTGGGCAGGTAAACTTTTGCGATGCAACCGCCGCGGGTTGCACTGATATTCATTTGCTAGGCACGGCACAGCTGACCGCTGCGGGAACGGCATCCATCAAACTTCTTCCGTCGATCGGAAGCCATAGCTATAAAGCAGTTTTTGCAGGAACTCTTCATGGCACTCTCATCACCACCGGGAGCACTTCTGCAACTGCAACGCTGACGGTTACCGGAATTTGGCCGAGTCTGACAAACCTGAGTGTCAGCGGAAATCCCGGTAATTACACACTGACAGCAACCTCTGGAGGGTCGGGCAACGCTGCACCAACGGGATCAATTTCGTTCGTCGACACCAGCAAGAACACTGCTGTGCTAGATTCGGCGCCCCTGGTTGCGGATACAGCTGGGCTGAACTTTCTGTATTCCCCTAGCTTTCCGCCGCCCCCGAATCAAAGCGCCATCCTCTCTTTTCCTAGTTTGGCTGCGGGCGATTTTAATGGAGATGGCGTTCCTGATATTGCACAAGCAACGTCCGCACCCGTGGCGCTTGTCACGTTTCTGGGAGATGGCCACGGTAATTTTCCGCTCGCGGTGAATTCAGACCTGTCGAAGCTCCCCTCCGATTTAACGCTCTACGTTATTGGAACAGGGGACTTTAATGGAGATGGTTTTGCCGATCTTCTCGTAGGGGATTCCAGCTCTCAGACAATCACCGTTCTTTTAGGCGACGGCACGGGTGCCTTTAAACCAGCGGCGAGCACTGCAATAGGCGGAGCGTTCGAGTCTATTGCGATTGCAGACTTTAATGGCGACGGCATTCCGGATGTAGCGGTTGCGAATACCACGGCAAATCTGATTACGCTGTTCCTGGGCAAAGGAGATGGGACTTTTACTGCGGCGTCTACGCCTCCTGTAGCGAGCAGCAATAATACTATCGCGAGCGGCGACTTTAATGGTGATGGCATTCCAGATCTGGTTGGAGTCAACACTGGAATCAACGGCAGCAGCACTGCAACCATCCTTTTAGGAAATGGGGATGGAACGTTCACCCAAGTGTCTTCAGGTCCGCCGACGGGAGGGTTCCCGACCTCAATGGCTTTGGGCGACTTCAACGGGGATGGGAAGACAGATCTGGCGTTCTTTAGCGAATTTACACTTACAGTCCTCCTGGGCATTGGCGACGGAACATTTACCGCCTTAGCGCCGATAACTATTTTGATATATCCGGGTTCATTCAGTATGGTTGGGGACTTCAATGGAGACGGGAAGCCTGACCTAGCAGTTCATAATAGGGGGTTTGCGGGGACAAGTTATGGAGTTGATATTTTGCTCGGAGATGGTACAGGCGGATTTCTCACGGGATTTTTTGCCTCTCTACTTCCGAGTGCAGCGATTGACTTCAATGGGGACGGATACACCGATTTGGCTGGCTATTTCCCGTCAGAGGTAGGTGCTCCTCAAGCAGTAGGAGCAGCAATAGCCGTCACTCAAACAGCAAACGCGACTATTCAAGGGTTAGTTGTCCCGGTGGCTTCTGGGAACCATTTGGTAGAGGCTAGTTACGGTGGTGACAGCGAATACGGCAGCAACACCTCCGGTACGGTGACGCTGACAGCCGTGCCCGGGACACCGACTGTTGCTGTTGCTTCTTCGGCTTCGCAGGTTTTCAGTGGAACTCAGGTGACTCTGACCGCAACTGTCACCGGAAGTGGTCTCACGCCGACGGGCAGCATGTTGTTTTACGACGGCAGCGGCTTACTGGGGCAAAGCATGCTGAACAGCAGTGGTGTGGGAACCTATACAACGACCAGCCTTGTGGTTGGCAATAACAACATCACAGCGTCTTATCAAGGAGATAGCAACTACAATACCGCAAATTCGGCAACGATTGTCGTGGTTGTGGCAGCCCCAGGGACGAATACGCCCACGATGATGCTTACGCCTTCTGCTACAAATGTCACGGATCAGCAAAATGTAACCGTCGCAGTTTCAGTTGCGGGAGCAAGCGGTCAAGCAACACCGACCGGAGTGTTGGCCCTGGCTGCAGGCACCTACAACACGCAACAAACACTTGCGAATGGTATGGCCAACGTCAACATTCCCGCTGGGACGTTGAGCAGCGGCAGCAACACGATCAGCGTGACATATCTGGGCGATGCCAACTACAAAAGCATAAGCCAGACAACGACTGTGACAGTGTCTCCGGTTTTAATGACGGCATCCGCCCCTGCTCCAGTTACGCCAGGATCTATGGGTACTGCAACGGTCAGCCTATCCGCAGGAAGCACCTACTCAGGCACGATAAAACTCGCCTGCTCTCTGACAAACTCACCCTCTGGTGCTCAGAGCCTGCATACATGCAGTTTGAATCCAGCAAGTCTGGCTATTGCCGCGAGTGGAACCGGGACTGCGACTTTGACCATGAAGACAACTGCTGCGACAAATACTGCAATGGCGCAGCCATCTCGTCTAGGCCTGTGGGGAGTTGGTGGTAGTGCTTTAGCCTGTCTCATCATGCTTGGCGTGCCATCGCGCCGTCGCTGGATGTCGATGCTGGGCCTTTTGCTGATTGTCTTTGCCGTTGGGGCAACAGGATGCGGAGGAGGTTCGGGCTCCAAGACTCCCAGCAATCCAGGAACAACCGCGGGCAACTATACATTTACCGTGACGGGGACGGATTCAACCAATTCAAGTATTACCGCTTCCACTGCAGTGACTCTGACAGTGCAATAAAGACCCCAATACTAGGTATTCGTCCTCCACTTCGCACGGGATGAATGCTCTGTTCCGGTTTCGCGAACAGCTTAATTGAAACACTCGAAAATTCCAGCGGCGCCCATGCCGCCGCCTACGCACATGGTTACCAATCCATAGCGGAGGTTGCGGCGTTTCATTTCGTGGAGGAGCGTGGCGGTGAGTTTGGCTCCGGTGCAGCCTAGAGGGTGGCCCAGGGCGACGGCTCCGCCGTTGACGTTTACTTTGGCGGGGGCGAGGCCGGCTTGCTGGATTACGGCCTGTTTTGTGAAGATTGGCTTGTGGGTCAGGTGGTCTTGAGGCCAACGGCTTTGGCTAGTTTTTTCTGGCGGTCGTCGAAGGTCCAGAAACGCTCGGCCTTGAGTTCGAGGGCGGCGGCCACGTGGAGCGAGTCGAGCGTACGTGTGCCGAGTTTTGCGATATGAGTGCGGACAAGGTCAGCAGCAACAACAAACATCAATTCCGGCTGCCCCACTTCGCGCCAGATCCCTGAATTACAGTCTCGTTCAAATTCGGCGTAAACCTGACCCGCAGCTCGGGAAGATATTTGTCTTCGAAAAACGTTCTGTTCGACAGAATGCGCAAACTCTACACGGTGCAAAGGCGTACACAATATGCCTGGACTTGACACCAGCAGTCTGTCAGCGATGGGAGAGTGGGTGTCGCTGATGTAAATCGATACGATGAAGCTGGTGTCAGCGTATATATTCAATCGCGATGACGATCCTTGAGAAAGTCCTCAACGGCATTGAAGACACGATCGCCGAATATCTTTTTTCGCCGGGCTTCAAAGTCGGGCCATTCGATCTTTTTGGGATCTTGCGGGTCTTCGTCCGGCATGATTCGACCAATCACATGACTTCGCTTGAGAATCCGGACCGTCTTGCCTGCCCGGAGCAAGGCTTCGAGTCTGCGTGTGTCTCGCAGTTCGCGAATCGTCATGGATTCGATCTTGCTGGCCATACCTGTAATGTGCCACATTTTGTGGCTCATTGCAATCGAGGGCTATCCCACCTTCGCTTCGCAAAGGATGGGGGCACCCGGCCGGGGTTGATGTTTGCTAGGCAGGTATCGTGCTATCCCGGCGGTAAAATCACATCTCGGTTCAACACAATAAAATCAGTGGATATTCTACGAAGGCAGAGTCGGAATACCACTTTGAATCTTTATCATGTCATCCTTGTCTTTCGTTTCATCGGAACGGTTAAGGAGAATCGCGATCACGATTGGAATGAGCTCAGGGCCATACCAAAGTGTGAGCACCTCAAAACCTCCAATACCCCACTGAATTAGACCGTCTATCACACCAATTACAAGAGCAATCACAAGAAGAAACGAACCTATTTTGAGGTTCTTCGACAGGTACCAAATGATCGGGATATCCAAAAGGAAGGTGAGGAATATGTAGATTAGCTCTTTAGGACTGTCATTTTTTGAATACGAGAATGTAATTCCAACTATCCACATGAAGTTGTATAAGGCGTATATACTCATCACCCCATAGAACAAATATCGCAGCAATCTATTCATCTGCAATTTCTTCCCAAGCAGTGTTGCAAAACATCAGCAAAGCTTACAATCACATTTCCCCATTCCGACATCATTGACAGGGCTCTGATTGCGGGACTGCGTGCCCACTTCCCGCTGGCGCCATCCGCTTCGGCGCCGGCTTCCATGTCCATCGGAATGGATGGCAGGAATGTCCGGCGCACGGACCTCGAAGAGGCCATTCGGGAACTGCCCCCTTTTGAGCGCCTGGCGTTCCTGATGCGCGATGTGGAAGGGTACTCCCCGGAAGCCATCGCCCGCCTGCTCGACGTGTCCCGGGCCGATATCACCCGGACGTTGTTTTCAGCCAAAATCCGTCTGCGGAGCATTCTGGCGGATATGGAAACCGAGCGCGCGGCCTGATCGACCACGCTTTCTAGTGGCGCTTCTCGACTTCTTCTGCCCCTAAACTTTGGAGCGGCGGCTCCGCGCCCAATCGGGTTTCGTCGTTTGCCGCGCGCGTCCCAGAGCAAGAGCATCCGCCGGAACATCATCCGTGATACAGGAGCCTGCAGCGATGTACGCACCTTCGCCGATCACGATGGGAGCCACCAGCGTCGTGTCGCTGCCAACGAAAACTTTATCCTCAATCAGCGTCCGATGTTTGTGGACACCGTCGTAGTTGCAGGTGATGGTACCCGCGCCAATATTCACCCCGCTGCCTACGTCGGTATCGCCCAGATAGCTCAGGTGATTGGCCTTCGATCCCTTGCCGATGCGGACTTTCTTGGTTTCAACAAAATTGCCGATGCGCGCCTCTTCGCCGATCTCGCTGCCCGGGCGCAGACGGGCGTAAGGCCCAAGCTGAGCGCTTGAATGCACGAACGACTCGTCGATGATGCAGCCCGGTTGTATCAGGACGTGATTTTCCAGCGTCGAGTTTTCGATCACCGAGTACGAGCGAATGCGGCAGTCTTCCCCGACATGCGTCGCCCCCAGCAGTTGCACAAACGGTTCGATGATCGTGTCCGCTCCAACGTGCACGTCGGAGTCGATGACCGTCGTCTCCGGGCGATAGATAGTAACGCCCTGCGCCATCAGCCTGCGCGCCGTAGCCAGCCGCATCGCGGCATCCAACTCCGCCAATTCCGCAAGGGTGTTGGCGCCCAGAACTTCGGTCGGGTTCTCCGCTTCAATGGCAACAACGCGCTCGTGTTCCTGCACCAGAATGTCCGCCATGTCCGTCAGGTAATACTCGCCGTGAGCGTTCTCCGTTCTCAGCTCACTGATGAGTTGAAAGAGCGGCCCTGTAGCAAAGGCGTAGATGCCAGAGTTGATTTCGGGGATAGATTTCTGATCCGGCGTCAATGCTTTCTGTTCCACAATCGCCGCTACGCCTGCTGCGCCAGGTGAATTGCGGATTACGCGACCGTATCCATTTGGATCGGCAGGACACGCGGTCAGTATGGTCATGGCTGCGCGCTCGGCCAGATGGAAATCGCGCAGCCGAACGATGGTCTCGGGCTTCAGCAGCGGCACATCACCCGAAAGGACGATGATGTGCTCATACGCTGCAACCGCCTTGCGGGCCATTTGAACAGCATGTCCCGTGCCGCGCTGCTCCGTCTGTGTGACGAAATGCACGCCGGTCGAAACAACCGCGGCCTGCACCGCGCCTGCCTGATGGCCTACGACAACATATACATCCTGCGGCGGCACGATCCGTGTCGCTGCATGAATCACGTGTTCCAGCAGCGCTTTGCCGCCGATCTTATGCAGCACCTTGGCATGTTTTGACTTCAACCGCGTGCCCTTACCGGCGGCCATGATGACAATTGCGAACCGCATTTACTGCTCTCCTCCGTTTTCGCCCTGGCCCTGCTGCGGCGCTCCGGGAATCGTAATGTCAATAGGATGCGGTGCGCCCAAGCCAAGTTCGGTGAGCGGCGTGCCGAACTGTTGCTGGTTGCCGACAACAAGTACCGCCAGCTTTGATGCGTCGATGTATTTCTTCGCCACGCGGTCCAGATCGGCAGTCGTTACATGCTCAACGCCCTCACGATACCGCGTGAGAAAGTCTGCGGGATAGCCGTAGAATTCAAGCTTCGTCGCCTCCGCCAGAACTTTTTCCTTCGTGTCATAGTTGAAGATGAAGGAATTCAGCACCTGGTCCCTGGCCCGTTTCAACTCATCCTCGGTAAACGGCTTGGTCTTCAGCGCCTCGATCTGGTCCATCATCGCCTTCGCCGCTTTCACCGTTGTCTCGCTCTTGGTTCCAGCCACTACGCGAAACATCCCCGGATGATCGTAGCCCGCGCCGTATCCGCCGCCGACCGAATAAGCCAGTCCCAGCTTCGTCCGCACTTCCTGAAAGAGGCGCGACCCGAATCCACCGGAAAAGATCTCGTTCATCACCGATAATGCAAAATAGTCTGGATTGTTGCGCAGCGTGCCCAGGCCAACGATATACACGTTGCTCTGGTTCACATCCGTCTTATCGACGACGTATGTGCCGCGCTTCGGCCCGGGAAATTCGCCCGAAGGCTTGGGCCACGGTGTGCCGCGCGGCAAGTCCTCGAAAGCGTCGCGCAGCGCCTTTTCCATCTTCGCCGAGTCGAAGTCACCTTCAACCCCGATGATCATGTTGTTGGGCACGATGGTTTTGTCGTGCCACTGCTTCAGATCGTCGAGCGTCACCGCCTTGATTGTGGCCAGCTCCGGCTCACGCGTATAAGGACTGTCCGGCCCATACACAAGCTTCCCCGCTTCGCGCGCAGCGATTGCGCTGGCGTCGTCATTGCGCCGGACGATGCCAGCCGCCGCTTGCTGCTTGGCCAGCATCAGCTTGTCGTCTTTGAAGGCAGGATGCTTCAGCAAGTCGACGGCAATGCCAAAGACCAGGTCTTCATCCTTCGTCAGGCACGACCAGGAAACAGCAGTCGAATCGACGTCTCCGCCCGTTTCGACCTTGGCCGCCTTCGCTTCCAGCAAATCGTCGAGCGAATCGCCATCTTTGCTGCCGGTACCGCTGGTGCGCCACGCATCGCTGTAAAGGTCCACGAGTCCGGCCTTGTTTGCAGGCTCATCGCGTGAGCCGCCGCGCATGTTGATGACTCCGTTGATGAACGGCAGTTCGTGATCTTCTTCAAGCAGGATGACGAGCCCATTCTTCAGCTCAATGCGCTTCGGCTGCTCAGGATGAAACGGGTGCAGCGGCGGAATCGGAATCTGCGTCCACGGCTGCGCCTGCTGCGCAAAGGCTGCCACGCCGGAAAAGAGGAGAACAAAGGCAAACAAGATGTTCTGTGCGAACCTTTGCGTTCTTCGCGTCCTTGGCGATTGATTGTTCTTCAGGAAGGTGTTCACTGCGCACCTCCCTGCGAAGACTGCGCAGCCGGAGCCGCAGGCTGCTGAAACTGAACCATCGCGTATGTTCGATTGGTGTCCACAAATGTCTTATTGGCCACGCGTCGAATGTCCGCCTTCGATACGACATCAATCTTCTTCAACTGATTAAACAATTCGCGCCAGTCTCCATATCGCATCTGATAAATGGCAAGCTGCTCGGCCAGCCCCTGATTATCGCCAAGCCCGCGCAGTAGATCAGCACGTGCGCGCGTCTTGAACATGGCCAGCTCATCGTCGCTCACGTCAGACGTCTTCAACTTGTCGATTTCCTTATGGATCGCCGTCCGCATCTCCTCCGGCGTGTGTCCTGGATTGGGCGCGGCAAAGAAGGCAAACAGCCCGGGATATTTGTTGCCGGGAAAGCCGCTGAACCCTTCAGCCACAGCCGCAATCTGCTGATCGCGCACCAGGCTACGATAGAGCCGCGAGGTGCGCCCATTCGAGAAGATGTCCGCAATCGCGTCGTATACGGCATCGTCTGGGTCACGATAATCCGGCTTATGATAGCCCTCAAGATAGAGCGGCTGCGTTTGCTCTTTGAGGATGACAGACTTTTCAGCAATCTGCGGCGGTTCAACCGTGCTCATCTCCTCCGGTTTCGGCCCCGTGGGAATCGGCCCGAAGTACTTCTCCAGCACGGGCATCGCTTCTTCGGCTTTCACATCGCCCACAACCGCGATCACCATATTCGACGGCACATAGTACTTTTTGTGGAAGGCGTCTGCTTCAGTCGCTGAAATCTGGCTCAACTCGCTCATCCAGCCCACACCCGGCCGATGGTAAGGGTGTGCCACATACGCCGTCGCCAGAAACTGCTCGACCATCCGGCCAATCGGATTTGAATCTGTGCGCATGCGCCGCTCTTCCATCACCACATCGCGCTCTTTGTAAAACTCGCGCGGCACCGGATTCGCAATGCGATCACTCTCCATGTATGCCCACAGCTGCAGGCGGTTCGACGGCATGCTCCAGAAATACTGCGTCTCATCGAGACTCGTCGAAGCATTCAGCCCCGCCGCGCCATTGGCCTCGGCAATCTCCGTAAACTGGTTCGGAATTACGTATTTCTCCGCCTCGGCCTGCGCCTGCTCAAAGGCCGCGTGCAGCGTCTTCAGCTTTGCCTCATCGCGCCCCACGCGCTTGCGAAATTCCTCGTCGTAGGCCGCGTAGGTTTGTTCCACCTTGTCGAGCGCAACCTTCTCAGCGGCGTAATCGGTCGTACCAATGTCTTTGGTGCCCTTAAATGCCAGGTGCTCAAACATGTGCGCAATGCCCGATTGCCCGCTGGGATCATTCGCATCCCCCGCATCGACAAGCGTGAAGTAAGAGAAGACCGGAGCTTCCGGCCGTTCGCAGATGATCAGGGTAAGCCCATTCGGCAGAACTTTCGTCGTGATGCGCTTTTCAAAGCTGGACAAGTCCTGCGCATGTGCAGCGACAGCCAATCCGCACACCAGGGCAGCCAGACGCAAAGTGGGAAAGAGTTTCATTGTTCCTCGCATGACAGCGTAACTCTGACGCTATCCGCCCCTCGTGCCAGTGTCAAACCCTGTAATCCCGGCGCGCTTGCGTAAAGTTAGACCCGCCCGATATCCTCCCCGGTGTAAGGAGCCGTTTCCTCATGAGCACCGTTCTCGCCGACGCGCCCTCGACCGTTGCCACCGTTCCCCTCATCCGTCGCTGCGCCGTCCTCGGAGCAGGCACCATGGGCTCGCGCATCGCCGCGCACCTCGCCAACGCCGGACTCCCCGTCGTACTCCTCGACATCGTCCCCGCGAATGCCGACGCTGCCGGCCGCAGCCGCATCGCCGCGCAGGCGTTGCAGGCGCTCCTCAAATCAAAACCCGCAGCCTTCTACGACAGATCCAGCGCCAGCCTCATCACGCCCGGTAATTTTGAAGACGACCTCGCGCAACTCAAATCCTGCGACTGGATCATCGAAGCCGTCATCGAAGACCTCGCCATCAAGCAGGCGCTGCTCGAAAAAATCGCGCCGCATCTGCGTCCTAATGCCGTCATAACGACCAACACCAGCGGCCTGCCCGTCGCGTTGATCGCCGCGAAGATGCCCGCCGACTTCCGCAGCCGCTGGTTCGGCACCCACTTCTTCAATCCGCCGCGCTACATGCGCCTGCTCGAAATCATCCGCACGCCCGAAGCCAATCCAAAAGCAGTCACCGCCATCGCCGATTTTGCCGACCGCCGCCTCGGCAAGTCCATCGTCTACGCGCATGACACGCCAAACTTCATCGCCAACCGCATCGGCGTCTTCGCCATGCTGACAGCCACAGCGCTGATGCAGGAACTCGACCTCAGCATCGAAGACGTAGACGCCCTTACCGGATCGAGCATCGGCTGGCCGCGCACCGGAACCTTTCGCCTGGCAGACATGGTAGGCATCGACGTGCTCGCGCACGTGGCCAGAAACTTCCAGAGCACGAAAGCCGAAGACGCAGCCGCAACCAAGCTGCCAGCCTTCATCGAAACCATGCTGGCGAATAAGTGGCTCGGCGACAAAACGGGACAGGGCTTCTACAAGAAAATCCCCGACGCTCCAGACCCGAAAAAACAACCGCCTCGCGCTCGAATG
>Ga0207028_1149_pt1 | contig 14916 bp, 8 predicted proteins | sample Alteio_BWMinCont_41_FD_153287 | JGI IMG/M metagenome (GOLD analysis project Ga0207028, IMG submission 153287) | Enriched cells from forest soil in Barre Woods Harvard Forest LTER site, Petersham, Massachusetts, United States -... | ecosystem: Environmental > Terrestrial > Soil > Temperate forest >... | reverse complement strand
AAAAACCAATCCCATCTGGGACAAGAAAACGTAGAAAAGCCCATAGCGATTATTGGTCTCGCTTGTCGTGTAGGTGAAGTAGATACTAATTTTTCTTTTTGGCAATCGCTAGCCAATGGCTTTAATACGATTAAAAAATTTGAAGCTACTACTCTAGGTAAGAAAAGTGGGTATAACAATTTTCATGGTTCATTCCTTCATGATGCTAATAAATTTGATGCTAATTTTTTTAGACTCTCACCACGTGAAGCTGAAGAAATGATGCCTGAACAACGTATAGTATTGGAATTAGCTTGGCAAGCTTTAGAATCTTCGGGTTACAATATTGCCGATTTAAAAGGGGAAAAAGTTGGTGTTTTTATGGGAACCATGACCAACCCTTTGCAAGCGCCTCTTCCTCCTCCTACTCCACACGCCCTAATTTGTAATAGCCCTTCGTTTATCCCAAGTAGAATTTCGTACTTTTTTAATTTCTCAGGACCTTCTTTATCAATTGAAACATTATGTTCATCCTCGCTGGTTGCATTACATCTAGCTATCCAGAGCATACGTAATAAAGAATCTAACTATGCCCTTGTTGGTGGCATACGAATTGTTATTCCTGCGATTCATTACGAAGGCTCTGCATTGATGAAATCCCTATCTTCACGTGGATACTGCAACACATTCGATCAAAAAGGCGATGGTTTTGTTCCCGGAGAAGGCGGGGTTGTTGTCGTCTTGAAATCCTTATCTGATGCACAAAGAGACAATGATAATATACTAGGCATTATTAAAGGAAGCGCAGTAAATCATGGCGGTCAAGGAAGTGGATTAACTGTACCAAATGCAACAGCACAATCAGAGCTTGTGCTTGCAGCCCTAAAGGATGCAGAGGTAACTGCTGACAGCATTAGTTATATCGAAGCGCATGGTACTGGGACTGAGCTTGGCGATCCTATCGAAGTATTGGGGTTAACACAAGCCTTTAGGACTCAAACACAAGGACGACAGTACTGTGGAATAGGCTCTATTAAGGCTAATGTTGGTCATACAGAACCAGCTGCAGGCTTAATAGGATTAGCAAAAGTCATCTTATCTCTACAAGAAAAAAAAATACCTCCTCTTATCAATCTGGACATGCCAAACCTAAATATTGATTTTTTAGATAGCCCATTTTATATTAATGACTGTTTGCGCGAATGGGAAAGTGAACCTGGAGAACCTCGACGCGCTGGGGTTAGTGCATTTGGCATAGGTGGCACTAATGCACACGTAATACTAGAGGAGTCACAACCACAGTCTAAGCCAAATATAAAATACACCAGAACATCTGAGATATTTATATTATCAGCGCGAACTAAGATTGCCTTAGATGCCTATAGGAAAAAGATGGTTTCGCATATCGAAAAATCCGCTGAAGATATAGCTAGCCTATGCTATTCAAGTTGTCGAGGCCGAAGTGAATTTGAACATCGATTAGCCGTGGTTGGCAAAGATCTTTTAGAAATAAAAAATAAATTACAAATAACAGAAGGTGAAATTTCCCTAAAAGGCATATTTTCGAGAGAAGGTAAAACAGAAAGAAAAAGAAAAATAGCTTTTTTATTTACTGGGCAGGGTTCGCAATACGCAGGTATGGGTAAAGCATTATATGATGAAGAACCCGAGTTTAAAAAAATGTTGAATCATTGCGCTGAGCTATTAGCTCCCCATTTAGACAAGCCACTATTGGAAGTTATGTTTCAAGACGGCGATAGCATCCATAATACATGCTATACCCAACCTGCATTATTTGCCCTGGAATACAGTTTAGCATATTGGTTAGAAAGCATAGGGGTTAAAGCAGATGGATTTATAGGACATAGTATAGGCGAGTATGTTGCTGCTTGCCTTTCAGGCAGTGTTTCATTAGAAGATGCCTTAATTTTAGTTGCAACACGCGGTCGCGCCATGCAAGATTTACCAACGAATGGTGCCATGGCGGCTGTCTTAGCAAGTGAAAAAGAGGTAAAAAATTGGTTAGCTGGATACGAGAGTAGGTTATTTATTGCAGCAATAAATTCACCCCGCAATATTACAGTATCTGGTGATAAGATAGCATTAGAAGAATTTTCAAATTTGATGCTAAATAATGGCGTTGATTTTCACCAATTACAAGTCTCACAAGCATTTCATTCCCCTTTAATTGCACGCAGCATGGAAATCCTGAATAAAGCAGCAACAAAAATTACAAGTTACCCACCTCATCGATTGTGGGTATCAACACTCAGTGGAAATAAGATGACTGAAAGTCCAGATAGTCATTATTGGGTTCAGCAGGCTTCTTCAACAGTGCAATTTGAAAATGCTGTCCACACTTTAGCTGGAGAAGGGTGCTCAATTTTTATTGAAATAGGCCCACATGGTATTTTGACACGCCTAGCCCAACAAACGCTTCAAGGTAATGATAACGTTTTTTTAGCACCATTGACTTTACAGGGAAGCAAATTACGAGAAGTGCTGGCGGAATTATTTGCAATAGGTGTTCAAATTGACTGGAGAGCTTATTATCGGCCTTTTTCCCCACGCTATTGTCCTTTACCAACTTATCCTTTCCAACGACAAGATTACCCTGTTTCATCGCAAGATTTCTACCGAAATGTGCAAGCAATCAAAAAGAATGATAACCCTGTACCACTAAAACCGGATATCGACGACATAACAATCGCCTCAAATACAGCAAGTTCCGAAAACTTGGATATTATGTCGATATTAATAGCCCAAATTGCTGAAGCATTAAAAATGCCCATTGATGAGGTTGAAATTGAGACTCCTTTTTTAGAAATGGGCGCAGATTCCTTGTTATTGGGAAATGTTCTATCGCTCATTTCAAATAAATTTGGTATAAGAGTTAGGATGCAACAGTTATTCGATGAAATAGAAACACCAGATAAATTATATAAATACATTTTATCTAATGTTCCTGAAAAAAGGCGTTAAAAAATTGAACAAGACTACTTAAAACATTTTACTGAAAATATATTTCTAGAACAAGAAAATCACGAGAATTGGCCCAAAAAGGCCGAGTACATCTAATAGATTCTCGCACGTCTGCTGGATTCCAGTTTTCCATAAAAGAAATGTTATATCCCATTGTAGGTTCAAGTGCTAAAGAATGGCACTTTTTTGATGTTGATGACAACCAATACATAGATGTTATGCTGTAGGACCCTATTATTTGGCCATAGTCATCGTGCTATCATAGAAGCTTTAAGAACACAATTAAAAATAGGTTTACGGTAGGTTCTCAAACTGAAGAAACACTCATGGCTACAATTGCTTCAATAACAGATGTAGAAAGGAGGTTTTTCAGCTTGGTTGTGCCTCAATTAATTGCAAATAGCCGTTAAAATTACTTAATTGTTCATGCGAGTATAACATTTTATACAAGGAGCGGTGGCGAATGTCTTATAAAGTGGTGGGTTATTGAGTTTTGCAACCAGGTAATTGCATACTTGTTTTTTTGCTGGTAGGTCAACGCCAAACTATAGGCCCTTTCCATAAATCTCGCCCCTCTTCCGCAGCATACCACATTTCCAACATTTCTTCATTATCACAACATTTAGGAATACTCTCTATAGCCACTTTTGCACCTGAATGCCCTTGCTTTGCGGCCTCTTCATATAGTCCAAAGGCTTTTCTATAATTTTTAGAAACTCCTTTTCCATTTTTATAAAAATTGGCTACATTAAATAGAATCTCTGGATCTTTTTCCTCAATTGCTTTGATAAACCACTCTATAGGGATTTTTATATCCACCAAAACATCATCCTCTCTGCTCTGACCAGACAATCCTAAGTTGCGTTGTGCGATGAGATCTCCTTGAATGGCTAATTTAAAAAGAAGTTCCCTTGGAGAACCCTTCGCCCCTCTTTGTTCTAGTAATTCCCAGTTTTGTTTTAATAACCCCTGCACTTTCTCAAAATAAGCATTTTCTAAATATAATGCTGCTTGATAACTGGACCATAGCAATTGTAGGCTAATGTTATTACTCAAGACTTTAACTCGCCAATAACGAAGCGAGGAATCTATATGCCCTGTTACTAAAAAAAGTTCATTATCAGTTCTATGCCAGCAAAGACATAGAGTAGCCGTATTTAAAGTGATTGAGTAAACTAATTTGCCAGCTGTAGTATCCCATAATTTTATGGATCTATCTCCACCCCCTCCTCTCTCATAACTACCTGAGGCCAATAACCACCCCTCAGGATCAAACGCAATTGTAAAAACATCCTTTTCATGCCCTCTCAAGACTTTCAGACAATCACCACTCTCAACATCCCAAAGCCTAACGTTGGTATCATGCCCTGCAGACGCTAAAAATTGACCATTCGGGCTAAAGATAATACACTCAATGCCCGATGTATGCGCTGTCAAAATTTTTAGACACAGACCATCTTTTATTGTCCAAAGCCTAACGCTATTATCCCAACTTCCTGATGCCAAAAGTTGATTGTTTGGATGAAAGACAATACAGTCAATAGTAGCTGTATGACCATTTAAAATTCTTTTACGTGTATTATTTTCACATTCCCAAATTTCAATAGTATTATCTTGAGTGCCTAATGCCATATATTCATCTGTAACGCTAAAGGCAATGCTCCTAAACTCTTGAGTTGGAGTGACGGTTAATTTTTTTCGATAACTATTATAATCATCAGTTAAAAGCACAATATTCTTATCTTTTGTTAGTGCCCATAATTGCCCTTCATGATTATAACTGATGCCTAAATGTTCTCCCAGCGTTCCTTCCAACGTTCTAAGAAGCATACCCCTTCGCACATCCCATAACTGACTAGCTGTGTCGCCGCTTCCTGCTAAGATAAGGTTTCGGTTTCTAGGATGTAGTGTAAGCAACCCAATTGCTTTGGTGTTTCCTATATAAGCTCTAGTAGAGATAACTCCTTGTTGCATGTCCCATATCCTACACGTTTTATCATATCCTCCCCCCGATATTAATAGTCGCCCTTTAGGATGAAACGCAAGACTAAGAACGCCTTCTACGTGCCCATCTAGCGTTCTAAGTGGTATATCTGTTGTTATGTCCCAAAGACGAATAGCCCCATCTTGACTACCAGAAGCTAATAGTTGGCCATTAGGATGAAAAACAACGATGTTAACAATTGACAAATGACCATAAAAGGTTTTAATCAAAGTACCAGTCTTTACCTCCCATAATTGAACTATATAATCATCATCTTCGTCCTCATCGCCACTGGCAGATGCTAATAATTGGCTATTTGGGCTAAAATTAATACAATTGATATTGCTACTCTCTAAAACTTTTTGACAAAAACCATTCTGAATGTTCCAAAGCCAGATATTATTCCAACGACCTGCTGCTAATAATTTTCCATCGGGGCTAAAGTCAACAGTATGAGCACCCTTTAAAATTTTTTGACAAGTATCATTTTTGAGATCCCATAATCTAACATGATCAAAACTTGCGGATGCTAATAATTTCCCATTAGGACTTAAGGCAATATCTCGAATAGAACCTTTGCTGGGATCTTCTTGCTCAAAGATTTGCAAGGTTTTTTTGCAGACACCCGTCTCAATTTCCCAAAACCGAATATTATACTTCTGACTTCCAGCGATACTGCTACTAGATAGCAGTTGCTTTCCATCAACACTAAAAATAATATCCTCAAATTCTTCATTCCTTATTTTAAAAATTCGAATCTTTGCATAAGTGGTTGCATCATATAAAAAAATATTATCCTCAGCTACTACTGCCAACCATTGGCCATCCTGTGAATAGCGACAATCAGTACAATTTTTTGTAAAACTTAAATAGGGCAGTTCTCCAAAAGTAACCCCTTCCATCATTGCTTTGGTAAAATTAGTATTGTTTAACCAAGCCCCTTGTAGTTTCACATCCTGTAAGTTTGCCTCTTGAAATTGAGTTCCATCAAATATTCCATAACTCAAATTGGCTCCAATAACTCTTATCCCAGATAAATCCATCCCTGAAAAAGGCTTTTTAGCCTTATTCAAAAGAGTCATTGCTCTTCCCGCTGTTATTTCTATATTTGGAATATTTCTATAAGAGGTGCCGGAACTTTTTATAATAATCAATAAACACCAGCATAACTCATCTTCTTCCCTAAGTCCCTGCGCTATAGTTGAAGCAGTACTTAATTCAAACTGTAGTTGAGCAATAATAATAATAATTCTCTGTATTAACTCATCCATTTTTTCTGATGTTGGAATAAATGTTTTCAAGGTCTTAGCAATTTTATGGATTGTGTTTTTATTTATAGTGGTAGAAATTATATTTTGTGAAGCAAGATCATGTTCAGAGAATGGTTCCGAGAAATCAATATCAATATCTGCTTCTTCGGCTAAGGTAGGAAGAAAGGTGGTGTTGCTATACATATAGTGCTGCAAGCTCCTTTAATGTCCATTTAATATAATTTTCTCACATCATTCCCCTGAAATTTTTTAACCAACAATTATTATTTTTTATATACAAAATGCGTAGCAATATTATGCCTTTAAAATAGGAAAGACAAGATCTAACTTTAACTTAGAAGTTAATAAACTTAAAAAAGGACCTTACTTTAACTTATAATTTAATAATATGTCTTTTTGGCTCTTTAATCAAATTCAATAAAAATAAGTTTAAAATTTTTTCCCTGAAACCCGACTTTTTTAAATGACGCTACGACACTCTTTGAATTGAAGAGTAGTATCTTTTTTTAACTAAATATAATACTAAAACGATAACTAATGAAATGCTAAGCAGGGAAGTACTTGATGGAACTAGCCTCGAATCAAATATTTGAAAAATATAAGTAAAGATAGGTCCAATTAAAATAATATACGATGTAGAAAGCGGATCTGTTTTTTCTATTCCTTTTTGTAATATGAAAAGTGGGATTGCAATCCCAAAGAATGTTAGTAAAATCACCCGGGGAAATTCTTCAATTATTATATTAAATTGAAACTCAGCATTAGTAAATAGAAATAAAGAAAATGAAACTAAAATTAGCAAATAAAAGCGTCCTGCCAAAACAAAATCTGCTGGGACATTTGCTTTTCCTAGTTTTTTTGAGAAAATGGTATTCCCAACTATAGATCCTCCTGCAACAAAAAAAGCTATAATTCCATATAAAACATTGTGTAGAGAAATATGTCCAATGCCAGTTTTTCCTAATAAAGAAATAATAGACATATATAAGATGATCCCTAAAATAAAAAAGGCAATCGTAACTTCTGAAAATTGTAGCCTCTGCTTTTCTTTAACATAAAGCCAAAACATTGTGATAATAGGGCCAATCGCTGTACTAATAGAGTGGCCTATCGAAGGTTCTAGATATTGTAAACCAAAAAATGAGCTGGTCCAAAATAGCATTGTACTAATATTCAAAAAAATAAAGTTACTAGCGTTTTTTCTGAGTGAGGCGGAAAAAGAAAATCGATGCTTAGCTTTAAAAAATATTTTTAGGTAAAATGCAAGAGTAACCAAGATAAAACAAAAACTATTCAAAAAAAACGGATCTATTTTTTGAACCAAGTTTCCAATGCAAACCTCTTTACCAGCAGATAATATAACGAATAATAAAATTAAGAAAAGCCCATAGAAATGTAATCGTTGTTTGTTAATTAACATTTATATCTCCATAAAATTCTGTCAATAATAAATCGGGCACTATTCTATTAAAATAGTGCCCGATTCAATAATAGCTACATGCTTAAAGAGTTACTTTTTGAAAGTACTTCGTCTTTAGCCACATCTGAAGATGAGCCTGACATGCTTGTTGCTTGGTTAAAGGGGTTAGATAATAATAAAACAGACCCAGTTCCTGTCGATTGGGTCGTTTTGTCTATATCCTGTTTTGAGACAGAGCTGGATAATGCCTCTAACGTGGCTGTTACCTTGCTCAGTTCATCTCCTTCAGCTTTTTCTTTAACCTCGGTGAGAGAAGAAGTATTGGAAGGATCAACTTTACTAAAGTCTAACCAAGATAAATTAGAGATTGCAATATAATCTTTAGTTTGCATAAAGATTGAGCGATCTAATAAACCAGCATTAAATACTATCTCTTCATTTTCCTTAATAGAGGGATCGACAATTAACTTTAGATCCGAATTAAAGGAAAATGGTGGAACAGCCCCCATTTCACACCCTGTTAATATCTTGGCTTTCTCTGCCGGAGCAAAGAAAATTTTAGTTGCCTTACTATAATTCTTGATTGCATCCATATTAATGGCCCTGTCACCTGGTAAAACAGCAAGAAAATACTTGCTATCTTTTTTTGTGATCTGAGCCTTAATAACAATCGCCTTCATAGCTTGTGAAAGCTTATTCCCCCTTATTTTGGAGATAGCATCACACCTACCTTCAGCCGCATGTTCAACAACTCTAGTTACTACATTATGCTTGGATAGCATTGCAACCATTTCTTCAAAAATTTTCATGACATCCTCCAATTAATTACAATTTTAACATTTAACATACAAATATTCCTTGATCTAAACTAGCTCCAGGCAACGCCATGTTCAAAGCTCAAATCAAAGAATCCGAAAAAGAAACCCAGAGTTATTCTGGTTTTCCCAAACACCTTACAAATTTCATGATAATAAGTGGGATCTATAATATAAATATCACCTTCACTCGGTTTAAAAACACTACAAGGTGTATTTTCAATAACCTTACTGTCGTAACCTAATCCATTTCCAGGAATTTTATAGATTTCATCAATCTGATCCCAACGCTTATAATAATTTTTTAACTCACCCCCTCTATCACATTCTTGAAGACAAACAATACAACTTAGTTGATTTATCAATTTTCTAAGCACTAGGTTAGTATGGTCTGCATCACGCATAATAAGATCATTGTGCAAAGGATTTGAGACTCCATTAGCATGCAGTCGAACAACAGCTGGAGAATATTCCGCGGTCTGCTCAGCAGCTACATTTAAAGATGATAAAGAAAAGACTTGGCACAAATATTCTCTTACTTTAACACGAAGATCATTATCGGGATCAAACAAAAGATCTGTTTCTTTTGCCTTGTTAAAATAGTTTTCCAATGAATTTAAATGCTTTGCCAAATAGCTTCCAAAAGTGGTTAAAGCACCATTTGAATACTCTTTTACCTCGATTCGAGCCCTAAGAGTAGCAATTTTTTCTTTGATCTCTAACAAATCTGATGATGATAAGTAATCCTTTAACACGATGACCGAATACTTCCCATTTATCAAATCATGCAGTGCTTTCTTTCCTAAAGAATCACCTTTATGTACCACCAATTTTTTCCAGTAAATCTCTGAAGACATTTTTTTAGCTTCAACAAATGAACTACTCATATAACCCCCTGTAACATTTCAATAAAAAATCTTTATCCATAGCCTTTTGAGGCAATAAGAATTCATGTACCTTTGAATGAATTAAAGGTTTCCAATTTTCAATCTTAGTTATTTCAGGCCTCATCTCAGATGATATATACAAAGCACGATCATCATATGTCGTATTTAGCGTAAAGTATTTGGGAGAAGAAATATCTGGCATAGACCAGTGGATCACATATATTTTTGAGGGGTTAACGATAATGGCATTTGCTGAAGTTCCACCAACTTTTAAATGATTCAGTTTAGAAATAATTTCGCTTCCGTTTAAGAAGTCCAAATTTTTAGGCAAAATATAGTCATAGTATTCTTGTGTATCAAATACAGATTCATTCATATTGAGTTTTTCATGAATCGTTGGCAAATAACCATTATGCATCATATACCATTGGATCTGATGTGATGATGAGTTCAGAGGGTGAACAAAATTGATCCCCACGTTTTTAGACACTGTGGCATGACGGATGTGAATGGCTAAGAAGTCTGTATCAACATTTTGTAAAACTTCCTTCGCAACATTCAGATCTATTTGTCCTACATTTCGATAAACTGAGATCCCAGTAGGTGAGTTTCGATCTCGCCAAACTGCCCCCCATCCATTAATATGTTTCAAAAGTGGCCCATCATGATCTGATAACCTACCTTCACTCATTCCAATAGCAGCATCCACAAGCTTTTCTATCGAAAATTTTCCCAACGCCATCACTAATCTGCACATGGTTTTTCCTTATTGCTTAATTTATGCCCTGACACATTTTAATTAAATCTAAAACTTCCTTAGAAGAATTACCGTTTATCCATAATTTACCCATTCCAGAACCATGCCTTGCCATATCTGCAGATAATTTTGTAGATAATGGTTTTTGTTTGGCAATTTCACAAATGTTGGTATTTATTTTTTGCACATCAATCTTTTCCCCACTTTCTTTCAAACTATTTGCAATCCGTAAAGCGGATTCTGTTTGAACGGTTGCAAGCCCCATACAGTTAAAACGAGGCTCTGCCAAATAATAGCTTTCAGGGATCTTTTCCTTCAAATAACTGGAAAAACTTAATTCGGCCCAATTAATATTCGTTAATTTTTTTACCAGCTCTACTATTGCCCCCCCTGAAAGACGGTAACCCATCTCTAAAAAAAATGGCTTTCCATTACAGATAACAAAATCTATATGAAAAGGGCCAGAATAATAATTAAAGGCAGCCACTGATGATTTAACAAATTCATATAAATCTTCGGGCAACTGATTGCCAGGAATAGCAACATGTCCCGCTTCCCTAAAGCATTTTATGCTTTCCGCTGGTTTCACTTCATCTACTTTAATTACCTTTTCACAGAAACTTAAAACAATTGGCAATCCATTGAAACATATGCCTTGAATTGACATTTCTGTTCCTCGAACATATTCTTCGATAATAACCTTATCAAATTGAACGCCATTATAGTTATTCAACCCAAAAATTAATTCTAAAGACTTTATTAATTCTTGTTCATTATTAACCAAGTGGACCCCTAACCCTCCTGCACCATTGATTGGTTTAACAACCAATGGAAATCCAAACCACTTATCAATATAGTTTTTGGAAGTTCTGCTCACGACTTGGAAATTTGGCTGCGATACATTTGGTGCCAGATTTCTAAGTGTTGTTCTCTGCTCATCTTTATTGGGTGGCGAAAAGTGTTTTTCCACTTCAGATCTGTAAGGAGGCACTTCTAGCGCCTTCGAAACTGCATAGGTGGTTGAAACATAACAATCAAATCCAGGCAAAATTAGAGCGATGTTATTCTTAACCCCTTTTAATGCATTGACAACACTTTTGATGTCAGAAGGGTTTTCTAGTGCTATCTCTGTGTTAAATTTGCGTCGAGACAAATCTTTGCGCAAAGACAGATAGTGTGGAGTTTCAATTAAAATGGAATGCAAGTTGCGTTCTCTTGCACAATCTAAATAATAATCAAGGCCATCCCTGGTAGCGCCGATCTGAACAAATACATCTTTCTGAATGTTCATCTAAATATACTCCTGATTAAAAATTCATTTACACTCTTTTCAAAAAATATTTTGCTTTGATTCCAAAGTTAGCAATCATTAACCCTAAATATTTCTTTACTAATGATAATTTTTTAAACATTTTCGCAATTAAAATTACTAATACGCTATTGCCTAAGACATTGATGACGGTTACTACCGGATCAAACACAATATACAGAGCAGTTATTATGTTTAACATTTCGTCTGTAAAACCCAAATACTGTTCAAGAACAGGCAACATAACTAATATGCCGCCACCCGGAACCGCTGCAACTGAAAATTTTGCTAATGCAAAATATATGGCAAACAAACTGTACACAGCAAATGATGGAAATTCATTTCCAAAGCCCAATAAAAGTGATAGTGCAACTAACGGAATTGCTATACTATCACCAACCAAATGGACATTAGATGCGGTAGGAATCACGAGCCTTGAAACATCAACATCGTTAGTGTTTTTCTCAGCGGCTTTTAATGTAAGAGGCATTGTTGCCAAACTAGACATAGTCGAAAAACCCATTATTCCTACTGGAAGCACGTTTTTAAGGTATGAAATAAATTTTTTATAATTAAAGTTTGCTGCGACCGAAAACAGAAACAACAAATAGACAATACTTGTGGCAACTATTATTGAAATTAATGGCAAAGATGTCTTTACTATTTGATCAAGAACTCCATCATGTTGCATTTTCAAAATAAATCCAAATGAAAACACTGGCAAGAGTGGGATAAAAAACTTTTCAATAAAAAAGTTGCTTACTTTCTGCAAACCATCACTATATTTAGAAACCCTATTATTAGGGAAGAATGAAAAAATACTGCCAAGCAATAGCCCTAAAATTAACCCCTGTTGATTAGACAATAATTGCGGGAGCTTATAACTGAAAAGAGGTAATAATTCACTTTTTAGTCCCAAATCGACCCCGACCAGATTCATGTTGGTTATTTTAAAAATCCCAATTGAATATGCAACCAAGGTTGAGAAATAATTTGAAACACAGATTATGCCAAATAATAAAAACATCAAAGCAAGTGTTTTTTTACTTTGTATATTTATTAGGCATGAAAACAAGTGGCCAAAAATTACTATTGGCAACACAAAAAGCAGGCATTCTTTCAGAAAAACACTTGTACTGAAAAAGAAAGACTTTACACCCATGGGGAGCAAATCACCAAATAGAATAGTTGCAATTAAAATTATTAAAAGCTGTACGGACATATTCAGCCCCACAACCTTTCTAACTGTGGCTACCATAAACTTATTCATCGCATGTCTCCTTATATAATTACTTGATTAAAATTAACGCCCTGAAATCACTTCTTTCACCAATTCACCATTTAACTCATGCCTCGTTTCTATTATCTTTTTGTGTGGATCATCTTTTAATATCATGCTAACAACAGAACTCTTGTCAGCCAATGTTAATGTTTTTTGAGAATATAATGCTTGCATTTCAGACAAGGTTAAACCGCTAATCTCGAATAATTTTTCTAAAAGATTTTCGTTTGAACTATCTGATATATTATCTGAAAGAATAGAATGTATTTCATTATAAAATGGCACTAGTTTTGGTTGTTCTTGTGCCAAGTAAGACCCCAACCTAACACCATTATCTATAAATGGTGAATACACCATACAAACAAGCTGCTCTTCTGTTAAATCAAAGCATTCTTTAGAATATTCTTGCATCTTGTTTCGCATGATAGAGATTGCTTTTTCACCTTCATATCTTTTAATCGCTATTTCTATCAGTTGTTTTGGGAAATTCTTTTTTCTCATTAACTCTATTGCTAAAGATAAATACTCGGCAATCCCGTCTGCATAATTTTTTTGACGTATTTTTTCAGATTTAAGGCCTCTTAGATGAGCCATCAGTGCTGGATTTGCACAATCAGTTTCTGAGAAACTAAAAGCAATACTATCGAATTGGAATCCAAGAAAATCTGTTAATAACTCCCAATGATCTCCTGCATCGTAGCTTGTGTAGTCAAAAATTGAAAAAAATGTGGGTGCTTTGATTTTATCCGTATTAATACTTATTGCTCTTTTCTGAACCTCTTGATCTGCATTTTCTCCAAATGTTTCTCGGAAATACTTTTCGGAAATATAATTCATGGAGTGTAAGAATTCATCAAACCCTCTCCCAGCATTTGATTGATCTCCCAACTTTAAAGACAAACGCTTCACCCAGATATAATAATCACGAAGTTCCTTTTTAGAATCTCCTGTAATAACCATATCAACCCCACCTTCATACCAGGCAGTGATTCCAAAAGAATTCACCATGCTTAAATTGCATGCATTACAAAAAGTAGGCCTACCATCTCCCTGCGAACGATGCCCACTCATTAACACTTCCTTTCTACTTATTTCTTTAACGGTATTTGAAATTGGTAGATCTTTATCAAAGGGAGTTATTTCATGTGCATCAATCAAAAACATTTCTGAATATCGATCTTCATAAAGTCCAAGTGCCATGTAAACACTATGAATATTTTCCATAACAGCTTTTATCATGCCCATTTGGCGATTCGTGCATATGCGTATTTTAAAAGTTTCGCCATATTTTTTTAGAATTAATAATTGAATGGCTCTAACATAAGTTAACATGTAAGAACTATCTTTCCCCCCACCATAAGCAATCAGAACTTTTTTAGTGGATAATTTTCCTAGTCTTTGTTTTTGTAATTCTTCCCTCAATACAACAGAGCAATTTTCTAAAGCAATCATCTCTTTATTGTCTAGATATGCTAAAATGTTGGATAATACTATATTGTATTTATCTCTCTTTGGCTCCAACCTCTCCATTTGATTTTGCATAATCATTTTCAGCTCCTGTATCAAAGTTTTATTTCGACCTTGATGTTAGAATGGCAAACTTTATTGCTCCCTGGTATCCGTAATATTACGGTAAATGAAACAAGAACCCTTTATTTCAATTTTGCAGTAATTTTACGTATGGAAAGAAAATCTTTTTCAAGCAAATATAATAAAGATGAAAGGTAACAATATTTTTTACTTAATTTGAAAGGAGCTTGAACATGATTAACTTAAGAAGTGACACATTTACGAAACCATCTTCAGAAATGATGGATTCTATTTTAAGAGGCGACGGCGGAGATGATTGCTATGGAGAGAGCATTTCAACAAATGAATTGGAATCCTATTGTGCAAATTATTTTGGGACTCAAGCAGCAATATTTATGCCCTCTGGAACCATGGCAAATCTGGTGGCCATTCTAGTTTCGACTAATCCAGGAGATGAAATTATAACAGATAGTAGTTATCATATTAATTATTTTGAATCTGCTCAAATCTCTATGTTTTCAGGTACCTCTATTAACACTATTCAAAGTTTGAATGGTATTGTTACCGATACACATATAGATGCTGCAATTAACAATAAATATAGATCTAGCGTCACAAATAAGGCCACGCTGATCTCTCTGGAAAATACAATTAACACGCATGGTGGAAAAATATTCCCTCTAAGCAATATGAAATCAAT
>Ga0207028_1147_pt2 | contig 15135 bp, 22 predicted proteins | sample Alteio_BWMinCont_41_FD_153287 | JGI IMG/M metagenome (GOLD analysis project Ga0207028, IMG submission 153287) | Enriched cells from forest soil in Barre Woods Harvard Forest LTER site, Petersham, Massachusetts, United States -... | ecosystem: Environmental > Terrestrial > Soil > Temperate forest >... | reverse complement strand
TACGTTGTACCCGTTGGCTTGAGCCCAGACTTCGAATGCGGATGGGGCGATAGCAATGCTCTTATTGCCCAAAGGTTCCTGAGCGGATATATCGGCTTCAGCCATGACGCAGTTCTTTCAGCTTTGCGTGGTGAAGATCGGCATCGCGTCTTGCGGGCGCGGTGTCGGTCCGACCTTTATGCCAGAGGCGGGGAACCAGTGGCAAGACACATCTGGCTGCCTGATTCTGTAAGATTGACCTCGTGGAGCGAGGGAACAACGATGGCCAATAAATACGGAGAGGCGGCACTCATCGCCGCACGGCAACAGTCTTCTGGCGATGCCAATCCGGTAGTCCGATGGGAACGTGCAATGGAAACGCTCTTCCGACTAGTCCGACTTCTAGGAAGAAGGGCTGCCCACGCGGGGCTTTTCTCGGGTTATGCGAAGAGGGATTGGTCAAGGGCGTCCCTCCGGGCCACTATACCGCGTCAAAGGACGATAAGGCCTATGCCGTGAAGGCGGCGACGTTACTGACTAAGGAAGCCCGGAAATGGTCAATAGGGGAGCTGTGGCGGGCAGTGTCGAATGACCCTGAGAAGGCGCACAATAGCCAGCTGGATGTCGTGATGGCGCTATGGAAGAACGGCCCCTCATTGTCCGGTCGACATAATGGCTTGAACGCTGACGCATCGCCCGCAATGTAGAATTCCCATTTGCAGGGTAATGAGTCTCCGAGGTACCATCATTTCTTCAGGAGTCTTGCATATTGCTCCTGCGTCAGCTTCAGCCATATGGCCTCCACGTTCGATCTCTATGCCGTGATCGAGAGCCTGCAGGGTTTCGAGATTTAGGGTGGCGCCACCGCGCTTGGCCATCTCCTTTACCTTCTCCTCGCTGCCGAAAGTGAAGCGTCTGGGAAGCGGGTCCTCCTAAGGAACTGGCAATGCCAGCCTTTTCGATTCTGGAAAAACATATAGATCCGATGGCGCTTTCGCTCTCCCCGGCATTTCGCGCAGAGCTGCTCGCCGGAGCTATGGGGTGGCGGAATGGGCGCCCGACACAGGGCACAGATTTGGCCGGAGCGGATCTCCTTACCGTCGATGCCCGCTCGCTGCCCATGGATTGAGTATAGGCGAAATAAAAGCGAAACTTGCCTGTGGAAGCAGTAGTCAGCGAGCGTTCCTCAACGTCAGGCGGATTAGATCAGGGCGAATCTGCGCGCTCTGTAGGCGTTCTCTGCCAGAGCCTCACACCGCTGAGGAGCAACTCTGTGAGCCGAGCTGCAAAACAGCGCTGAGGAGGCCCTTGCCTCGGCTAATGTGAGCCGGTGAAATGTCAGCGTACGCGATACGTTTTGCGATACGTTGGTTCGTACGCGTTAGAGCAAACGCATGATGACAACTACGGATGTTTTGCGGCCCAGGCAGCAGGGGTTATGTTTGCGATGCGCTGGATGGATGCGTTTGCAAGGCCGGGCAGGATGTCGGCGAGGTAGTTGCGAACTGGGATTTTGAGGCGGCGGCAGCTTTCGATTACCGAGAGGATCGCGGCTACGCGCGGCCCGGCCTGCTCACTTCCGATGTGGATCCAGTTTTTTCGACCCAAGGCCACGCCGCGCATGGAATTTTCCGCGAGGTTGTTACTGAGCTCCAGTTCCGGATAATCGAGGAAGCGGATGAGCCTTTTCCAGATAGCCATCGTGTAGCTGCAGGCCTGGCCGGCAGCACTTTTGGGCAGCACCGTCTTACTCATCTCCAGGATGTGAGTGCGGATCTCGGCGAGAAGCGGCGGAGCCTTCTCGTGGCGCAGAGCATGGCGGGCGGCATGGTCCATGTTGCCGTCGCGCACCTGGGCATCGATCGCGAATAACTTGTTCATCAGTTCCACTGCGCGGATCGAGGCGGCATCCTGCTTGTTGAGCTTTACCGCATTCACAAAATATCTTCTGGCGTGGCTCCAGCAGGCCGCGTGCACCATCTTCGGACCGCCCACGCCGTCGTAGGCCGCGTATGCGTCCGTTTGCAGTAGTCCTTCGAAGTTTCCAAGGAAATTCAGTGGTCCTTCACGTTTGCGGCTCATGCGAAAATCGAAAATCGTCATTCCACCGGGCGTTCCATATTGCCACAAGTAGCCTTGATGATTGGTGCCGCTGCCGTCGTGCATCTGCACATCAACCGGTGTTTCATCGGCCTGGATGTAGGTACCGGCCAGCACCTGGCTGCGCATCGCTCCAACTACCGGCATCAACATCTCTCCGATGGTCATCACCCAGCCGCACATCGTGGCCCGGCTGATGTCGATGCCTGCGTCGCGAAGCAAAGCTACACTTTGTCGGTATAGAGGGCTGTGGTCAGCGTACTTGTTCACCACCGTGTCGATGATTACACCATCGGAGACCAGGCTCTTGTCGATGATCCGTACGGGAAGTGGCGCAGCCGCCACGCCCTGCTCCGGGCACGCCTTGCACGCCCGCTTTTCGCGTTTGGTTACCTGCACAAAATAGCGCGCCGGTTCTACGTCCAGCACTTCGCTGACCTCGTAGCCGATCACCTTGGTTTCGGCGCTGCAGTTGCCGCATACACACTGTTCCGGCGTGCAGGCTATTACCCGCTCTACACGCGGCAGGTCGGCAGGAAGCGTCTGACGGCCGGGGTGCTTGCGTTTCTTTTTTGCTTCCGAAACCGGAGGGGGAGCCTCACGCTCGCTCTCGGCAGCCACTTCCTGATTGCTGACCCCGGGCTCTTGTTCCAGCAACTCCAGTTGCAGGCTACTTAGCTTCTCACTGCCCGGTCCGTACTTTTCGATCCGCCGCAAACGAAGACGCTCTTCCAGAAGCTGGATCTTCAGCCGCGCATACTCCAGTTCCTTGGTGGTCGCATTCAATTGCTGTTTCAGTTGGGCGTTGATCTCCGCCAGAAAGGCTTCCGAGTGCGGCGGGAGAGTCGGCTCAGGGGGCGTGCTCACGATGCTTCTTGAATACCAGAGAACGATCCAGAAAACGAGCGAAATATCCAGTGTTTATGCGGTTGTGAGTGACTCTGTTGGTTCTTCCTCCGGCGCCTTGCGATACCATTGCCGCGGCCGCGTCTGAGTCAGATCAATCCCACCCAACAGCAACGCCAGCTCTTCGTGAGTCAACACGATTTTCTTCACCGCGCTGTCTCTCTCGGGCCAACGAAATCTTCCTCCGTCTAACTTTTTCGCACACACCCATAGCCCGCTTCCGTCATATACAACCAGCTTCAGGCGGTTGCGCCGCGAATTCGTGAACAGGAAAACATGGCCGCTCGTGGGATCGCATTCCAGCCGCTCGCGCACCAGACCGTAAAGACCGTTGAAACCCTTGCGCATATCGGTGGCGCCGGTGGCCACGTAGATGCGCGTAGCAGGCCCGAACCCGAACACTGACTACGCCCTGTCCAATACGGTCAACAGACGTTCCAATGTCTCCACATCGAATCCACGACGCACTTCGATCCGACGCCCGCTTCGCGACTCAACCACGAATGCGCTATGTCCATCGACATCGCTGCTTGCCTCCTGCGCCCGCGACCGAACCACTTCAACAGGAACCATCGGCCCGGCGACCAATCGCCGCCCACCATGTACCCGCTGACGATATTTATCCAGCGTTCCAATAGCCAGGCCGCGCTGCCGGCAAAACGCTTCCCGCTTCAGTCCACTCGCTTCAAACTCCGCAACCAGAACCTCGGCCTCGGTCCGGCTCCGCCGCCTCCGCACTACCACTTCGCTCATAACTCAAGTGCAACATTAAACCCAGCCGAACAACAGGGTGCGATGCTCATACGGATACGTTGGTTCTCGTGTTTTGTTTGCTTACAAGGACTTAGGGAGCCACCGGGGTCTTGTAAGTTGTAAATGCCTAAGTTTTACATCCTTGACACGCAGGAGGTCTGCAGTTCGAGTCTGCACGGGCCCGCCATTGCACGCACTGATAGCGAGGATCTTCGGAAGAGGTCTCAGGCCAGGAAACCGATATGGGTGCAAAATCGGGGTCGTAGAGTAGCTGAGCGATTCAGTCAATCGGGCCCTATTCATGCCGCAGCGCCCGCACCGGCGAATCAGCGTAAGCGTTGTTTGTGGCCGCCTTGTTTGGTGGGATTTAAGAGATCAAGCTCGATCATTCTCTTTGTACAGAAGCTTGCTGGGACCTCGGCTCTCCCACAATCAGGGCATCGAAGTAGCGGTCCTCCGGCTTAAGATAACTCCAAATGACGAACTCGCCGATCTGGTGCCAGACAAGGCGGATCCATGTTCCGGAGGTCCTCACTTCGACACATTGCGATAAACGGCTCTTTACGATGATGCCCTCGAGCTTCTGCTCATCGAGCGCTTCCACCAGCCCTCCAGTCAGGGGGTTTCGCGTCCGCAGCGGCCGATGTGAGGAAGATGGCCGCAACGCCCTTTCGCCGGGATCGACGGTCGGGGGCGATGGAGGCCACCGACATGTAGCGTAAGCCGCATCACTGAGCCAAGGGGATAAAGGCGAGAACCGTTTTGCGCCTTCCCGATCTTGAACACGCGAAATCAGCCATACTGAACAGCTTGTCAAACTTGGATTCGCAACGGGGGTACAGGCATGCAATCCGCGAATTCGTTGATTGGTTGTCCGCAAGTGGGACAATAACCGTCCTCTCCGGCTGATCGCAACACCATCACAAGCCGGCACTGTCCTACAGCCTTCAGTTCATGCAGGAGGACCTCTTCGGCGTCTGGAACCACTGTCCGATGTCCCATGGGTGTGCCGAAGACCGCGAGAGCTATCCACATTGTTCTCTTGGCCGGGTCACCTGGGAAATATCACCAAATATGCGGAAGAACCATAACGCTGTAGTGGGTGGCAGCATATCACTGTATCCAGCAATGTCCCCTCCGATGGGGGCTGAGTTAGATTCCCTTCTCTTGATAAGGCCGCCACGCAATCGGCAAAATGCGTGGCTTGGTGTCATGGCGCACAGCGTCCACGCAATAAAGAAACTGAAAGTAGTCGATGAACGGCAAGGAAATGTTCAGCGCCTGCAACCCCCTAGGGAGACGATGCTCGTCGGTAAGAAGGTCGGCTATGGCGAGTACAGCAGTACCGAAGGCCGAATCAAAAATGGTGGTCGGTGTGCGGCTCGTATAATGGTTCGGCAAGCGCGTGAGAATGCCGGGCCAGCTTTTGTCATCTGCAAAGTCGATAATGCAGCTATCGTCCATTTCGCGGAGGCGGCAATAGCCGTCCTTTTCCAATCCGGCAATACGTTGCCGTTCCGCGCTGGTAGGAGAGAGAAGGCGGACGCGAGTGCGGTCCTCCAAGACGATGGGTACGTCCTGATGACGCTCTAGCAAGTGTCGGGTAAAACGGTTACTGGGAGCCGAACCGAAAAGAATCACTGAATCGTCATCGGGGAAGTCGTCGCTACGATAATTGCGGGTGGTGACCGGCTGGACTTGCACGGCGGCATATTTCCCAAACCATTTCCTGATTAAATGTAACGCCTCTGCGTCGCCCTTAGCGACATAGGGATAGATGGGGCGCAGGCTTTCGTTGGTGTCCTGATGTCGGTCGCCGTGGTTCTTGTGAAGCTCGGGGAGTGCGTCCTTCCCATGTTCCCTGTTGCAATCGTAGTAACGAAAAACAAGACGATTCTTGCGGTCATAGTAAAAGGTTTGCTGAACGTAAATCACAGAAACAGGCCGCTCGCCTTGAAGATGTGGCTCCCAGAATGCGCCCGTCACTTTAAATTCATTTGCGATTCTCACGGACTCAAGCTGATAGCCCCTTCCCTCTGCGTCAGGTAATTCAATGCGCCAGCTTTCTTTCGGGTGTTTTCTGAAATAGGCATGCATGCGGGCGCGTAAATCGAGAGCAGCCTGACGGACAACTGCAGGAAACTTGAAACTATTTTCATTCTTGTGTGGGCTCCGGCAAAGCACCTTAAGCCTACTTTCCTCCCAGATGTCCCTACTTCTCACACGGGTTTCTTGATGCGCCCAGAGGTATTTGAAAAGTGCGGAGAGCTGCGGAGTTGAGCCTAATGAGGCAAGCACTTGTTCTGCAATTTTTTCAAGTTCTTCGATGGATTGTGACACTAAGCTGACGCCTCCTGACGCGCGCTGACCCTACGTGGTCGGAAGTTTAGCAACGCTGATTAGTGCCGGTCAAGAATGTGGCAAGGCCTGGTCCCACTGACTCAACGAGTGTGATGGAGTAACAACATCGAGAAAGCCGAGCAAGCGGGCGAACTCAGCGCTCACACGGTGGAAATCCTCTCAAAGAGGAATTTTGAAGGGAGAAGAGAACATGGCAGAGTGCTCTAAATGCGGCAAGGAGATGACTTACAGCAGCCAGGAGTCTACGGCAATGCGAGATGTCTACCGGTGCTGGGTTTGTAGGGTTCGAACATCGCAGCGTAGCGGTCTCGCTTGGACATTAACGGGGGCCAGGGTGGTTTTGTTCTTGACCACTGGCATCCCCGACCTCACGGACCTCTTTTTGTAATTCCAACAGCAAATCAATCATCACAGGAGGATTTATGACTTGCATCAATCCAAAATGCTCCGGAACGCCCATCAAGAGGCCTGAGCACTCCACCGCAGTTGCTGATGTGTATTTCTGCCCAACATGCGGCTGCCAGTTTCCTATCCAGACTCGGGCCGGGATAGTGCGCGATTTTGCCCCTGCGGTAATTGCAACGGTTGGCCTTCTCGGATTCTTAGGCTTCGAAAGCGACCACGACTTCGGCTCTTCCTTCGGCGGGGATGATTTCTAGGTCGGCGGCGGCCTAGAAACTGAGCAGCGATCTTTTCGACGCAGCAACCTTGGTCAATCGTTTTGAGGCTGACAGGGACAACTGTCTATGCACGGCATGACAGCGAATCTCCGTTAATTTCAAGTCGCCAATCGAATTATAGGAGGTTATCCGATGATGTGTTCCGCTTGCAAGGTCGAGATGGTCCGCAGCGAAGTCGAATCAGCGTTATCTCGCGATGTTATGCGGTGTCCCAGGTGCAGCAGGCGCAGGTTTCGCTTGAGCGCGATTGGATGGCCTCTCAGGGGAAGCACGATCCTCCTTTCCCTGGGGATAGGGACACCGAGGGATTTTGACAGGTTCTGAAGACATCAGAAGGGTGATTTGATGCGTAGCTGTCCTGAGTCTGGGCCGCACCCATGGAATCGAGCGCATTTCAAAAAGGAGGGAGGTGATCACTATGAAGGCCGAGAAAAACCAAACAACGCTGATACTCCAGGCTGAACGCTTTCCAAAAGTAAACCCGAAGCATTCGGCGAAGAAAGGGGAGATCTTCGAAGGCGCACAAGCCTGAGCGATATTGGCGGGCGAAAGTACGGTTGAAGGTCTCGCAGTAGTTGAAACTCTGAGCCCGTTTAACGGCGGGCTCGGCGTTTTAAGCTGACATCCATACATACGGAGGGAACTATGACAACACTCTCAGAATTACTGTATCCGGTTAGTCCTACCGAGTTTTTTGCCGAACATTACTCCCGGAGAGCGCTGTACATCCCCGGCGAAGAGAAGAAACTAAGAAGTGTCTTCGGTTACGAAGAACTCAACCGCATTCTTAACTCAGGCCCAGTGCCCTTGCCCACGCTGAAACTTGCGAAGGCAGGTAAGCCTGTAGTCGTTGAAGATGCGATCGAGATTTTGCAGGAGGTGCAGCAAGGGGCGACGCTGATCATAGACGGGGTTGACGCCTACTCGCCCGGTCTGAGAATCGGGATGGCGCAATGGAGCGAGGCGATGGGAGAGCCTCTGCAGGTAAATATGTATTTATCGCAGCCGGACAACCAGGGGTTTCAGACGCATTACGATACACACGATGTGCTCATCCTTCAGATTGAAGGATTCAAGCACTGGAGGATTTTCGTTCCCACCGTCGAACAGCCACTCTGGATTCAGAAAGGTCACAAACGGGACATCCCTGAAATTCCATATATGGATATTTGCCTCTCTCCAGGTGATGTTCTGTATGTTCCGCGCGGCCACTGGCATGATGCGACCGCATACTCCGAAGCCTCCATGCATCTAACCGTGGGCATCATGTCCCGCACCGGCATTGACTATTTTAACTGGCTTACGGATGAGTTGCGGAGCAGCGAAATATGGCGACGTGATTTCTTGCCACCCTGCGCTCGCACAATTGCGGACGCCAAGAACTCATCAGAGTTCGTCTCAAAGGTCAGCCAGCTTAAGAAGCACCTTGCGGACGTGTTTGATAATGTGGAGACGCTGGCGGCTTATGACTCGTACTGCAGGGCCTCGGCGCAGAAATCATTTGCTTTCGATTTCCCTGGCCAGGCGCGTCCGGAGCCTGAGTTCGAAGAACAAAAATTCTACCGTACTGCGGGCCAACAGGTGTGGATCGATGAGGACAAAGAGGACGGCGTGATTCGCATCGCTGTAGAAGACCGCCTCTATACGCTTATGGGTACCGCTGGTCCGCTGGTCAAGCAAATTTTCTCAAAACAGCAATTTTCTGCGGATGCTCTGCTTGAATCGAGTGCGCCGATTTCGCCGAGCCTCATCGCAGATCTTCTCCGCCGCTTTGTGCTTGATGGAGTAATTCATATCGCAGAAGACAATCGAGACGTGGAGGAGGCTTCACAAAGGACCACATAAATGAGATGACTGAAATTCACCCGTAATCCCTTCGGGGAAAGCATACGGAACCTCGCGATTCTCGACAATCTTCCTTCACATGACCCAAGCCGCCGAACTGAAGGCGGGTTTGCCGCGTTGCTTCCTCACGCGTCAGTCCCGATCGAACATGCCTCTCCACCTGTTGCTCAAGATGAAATCGCAGTTCCTCATCAAGCTCGTTTTCAACAGCACCCCGCCGGAATAAGGATCGAAGACGGAAAATCAAATCGCTAAGCAATCCGCACCTCCTAAGCCGTTCCCAGCACATGGGCCACGGCGGCCGTCAGTTTTGCCCATGCGTCCGTCTCCACTTCGAGTTGCTGACGCCCGCTCTTTGAGAGCTCGTAGTACTTGGCACGGTGGTTGTTCTCTGATGTTCCCCAGTGAGCTTTGATCAATGCGCGGCGCTCCAGCCGATGAAGCGCTGGATATAGCGAGCTCTGCTGAATTCGCAGCACGTCACTCGACAACTGTCGGACGCGTTCAGAGATGGCCCACCCGTGTTGGCGGCCAAGAGCAAGCGTCCTCAGAATCAGAAGATCCAATGTCTCTTGTGGAAGCTCGATATGTTGGCCGGTCATGGTCCCCTTTTCACTTCTACATGAAAAGTTACGACACTTCTTGTAGAAGCCAAGGGGAACGTCGGTGTCTTGGAAAGAGCAAGTCCTGCTGCTGCTGCTGGTAGAACGAAAGGAGCGATCCCTGTTGCCCACTTAAAGAATTCGTTGACATCTGAGCTCCCTCGGCGCTGAGGTTGATGCACTGTATGCCGGTGCAGACGTCAGTCAATTTGATGATTAAGACGAATGCATCCGCATGAGTGAACGCGCCGGCATACACGGTCATATGTCGGCGGGACCATGCATCTCCTCGTCGGCTCTACTGGGGGGCCTTCGTAGTGCCGAAATGGGTTAAAACGGGTGAAAATGGATATTCCTGTTGCGTTTAGATAGTAATTGGGTATAAATGGGTAAAAGTGGATGCTGCGCATGCACGCGATCAGGAACATCACCATCACCCCGGAAATCCTCAAACTCATCGCCGAGATTGACGAGTTCAAGGGGCGCTGGACGGTCATCGAAACTCTCGCCCCGGAAAAACTGACCAACCTGCGGCGGATAGCCACCATTGAGAGCGTGGGGTCATCCACCCGCATCGAAGGAGCCAAGCTGAGCGACGCGGAGGTTGAAAAGCTGCTCTCTGGACTACGGAGCGAATCGTTCGGGAGCCGCGATGAAGAGGAAGTTGCGGGCTATGCCGACGCGATGGACATGATCTTCGGCGGCTTTGAGGCCATTACGATTACCGAGAACCACATCAAGCAGCTGCATGGCGTGCTGCTGAAATACAGCGCAAAGGATCAGGATCATCGCGGGAATTACAAGAGGGTTCCCAACGATGTCCAAGCCTTTGGACCAGACGGCAAGAGCGTGGGAGTGGTGTTCGAGACGGCGACGCCGTTTGAGACGCCCGGCTGGATGCGGGAGTTGGTGGACTGGTTCAACCGCTCCATCGAGGAGGAAAGCCAACATCCCCTGATCCTGATCGGGATTTTCATTGTAGCCTTCCTCGCAATACATCCATTTAGTGATGGCAACGGTCGGCTCTCTCGCGCGCTGACGACCCTGTTGCTGCTGCGCGCCGGCTACGGTTATGTTCCGTATAGTTCGATGGAGAGCATCATCGAACGCAACAAGGACAGCTATTACCTCGCGCTGCGCCGCACTCAGCAGGTCATCCGCAAGGAAGAACAGAACTGGGAGCCATGGCTGGTGTTTTTCCTTAAGACCATGGCGAAGCAGAAAGACAATCTTGCCGCGAAAGTGAAGGAAGAGCAGTCGCTACGCGCATCCCTGCCTGCTCTCTCCCGTCAGATTCTGGAGCTGGTGAAGAAGCGCAGCGAGATCACGGTCAAGGAAATCGAGGAATCCACCGGTGCCAACCGCAACACCATCAAGGTGCACGTGAAGAAACTGGCCGAGCAGCAATATCTGCGGCAGGTCGGCCAAGGACGCGGCGCGCGCTACATGATCAAGTGACCGCCGGCCCCCTTCTCCTGCCCGGAAAGGGCAAATCTGACTTTTCTGGAATGGCTGGCTGACCGTCTGAACTGAAACGACTGTCGAACGAGTTGCGGCTACAAAACTCACCCAAGGATTTACCCAATCTGAGGATGTCTTATACGTAAATACAGGTGCTTAGCCGGTATTCCGATTGGCGTCGCCGTGGATAGTTCTCAAAAACTTTGGGTGGCGGACTACGACAACAAAATGGTCACAGGCCCGTTCCCGCTGATTTAGTCAGATCTCGTCAACAGCTTCCTTCGACTTCGCTATTCGTGCCCCATCAGCCTTCCCTGGGGACGCGAACTCTGGGTTACGGGCGCGGAGAGGAAGGCCATGACCATTCGGGATCTGGACGCGCCGGTTTATCGGGAAGACCTGGATGCGGTTCTGGCCTGTCTTCCGAGATTGCGGCGGATAATCCCCGATGAGGTGGCAATGAGCTGGCCTGGGCTACTGAAGGACGGGGACGAATGTCTTTCAGCCTGCACGGTGAGTACAATCCGCTCGTTTGGGAGTTTCTTAGGTCGCTCTACAAGCATGGCTTTATTACGACTGGACATCGGCTTCGCAATCGCCGAAGCTGATGCTGATGATCTGGACGGGAGCGGGCTTGACCTCGATGAGGCACGTGAGGTCATCGAACATCGAATCGTCTCCGACGATGTCGGCATCCCGGAAATGAACAGAATTTTGGAGCCGGGTGCGATGCTTCCGGCGTGGGTGACGTCGAGAGCAGCCTCAATCTAAGCATCAAGCTGGCCGATCAAGCCTTGGCAGGATCGGGCATCGACGGAAGTCAGGTGGGCGGTGGAGCGGTGAACGCCGGACCGAGATCGGTACCCGGCGGTTATGGGATACGGTGACGCGCATACTTCTCCATTCCGCATAGGGCCCTCAATGCGCTTCTGCCAGCTCTCAGCTTCGAAGCAAGTTTGGCGAGGCACCGGGCGCTTGCCACCGCTGCAGCGGTGTGCCTGCCTCCCGGGCTTGAGAAGACAAATTCAGGGGCCGGGTGACCTTCAGGGCACCGAAGGGAAAGAATAGTCACCGTCGGGAGCACCCTCATCGAACCGCCTCCCTGGTATGGCGCCTGTGCGCATCGCAACAGTGATACGTTTTGCGATACGTTGTTTCTCGGTGTTTTGTGTACTTACAAGGACTTAGGGAGCCACCGGGGTCTTGTAAGTTGAAATGCCTAAGTTTTACATTCTTGACACGGAAGAGGTCGCTGGTTCGAATCCAGTCGTGCCTACCATCTAAGTAAATTAGAGTGAATAATATAGAGTTAGCAACGCGCATCCGCTACATCCAAATTGGTTGGGCTTTCAGCGTATCGCAGCGCCAGTTGTTGGATCGTGTGCCGTGCATTCTCAACCAAGTCCTGGTTTGCCCATGTCCCATATATCATTGGAAAAAATAGGATTATATAATCCATCTCGAATATGTGCCGCCTTCTTCAGGCGCGGTCGAACAAGTTCTTGGAAAATCGCATTGGAAGAGGTCATCGTAGATCTTGAATCAGTTTTGATCCGACGACCGATCAAAGATAGCGTCGCCCTACTGGTGGCGACTTGACGGCGAACAAAAGCCACACAGCGCAAAGTGCCTCAATTGGGCCCTAAGGTATTCTGGTCCTGCTTCTTCCCTACGGAGCGATAGTCAATGACTCGGGAACCTCATTCCTACTTCGCGCTTCCCTTTCATCCCAAAAGCTTCGCGCTGATTTCCCCACTATCCGCCGAAGACGTGAAACGCGCCGTTCTCTTCATTCATGGCTTCAATGGCAGCGCCCGCGGTACTTGGACCGACTTTCTCTCCCTCGTCGATCACCAAGGCGCCGGTGACTGGTGGAAAGACTCCGATCTCTTCTTTCTTAACTACCAGTGGGAATCTGTTTTCAGTCAGCTCATAAATAACACGCTGACCGTTTATAAGTTCTTCCGCGCCGTCTTTCCCGCTCCCCACCGCGCTCTCGGCACCGATAATCCTTTTCGCACTCCTGACTTCAACTACCGCGATCTTCTTCTCGTCGGTCACTCCGAAGGGGGTCTGTTACTCCGCAAAGCTATGGTTGAAGCTGCCCAGCATGATCCCGTTGTTCAGCCGCTCCTGCGCTCCGCTCAAGCGGCGAACTTTTTCTAAACCGGCACCTTCCGGAATCCTCGCCGCGCGCATGCGTCTTTTCGCCCCCGCTCTCGGCGGCGAAATGCTAACCGGCCTTATAGGCATCATCGCCACCCTTCCGGTCATTTCTAACTTCCTGGTCTCCAGCGCGGCCAAGGTCGGAATGAGTCCCGCCTCCGCCGCCGTCACCGAGGCGCGCCGCCAGACCGTCCGCTATGCCGAAATTACCGGCTATGAATGCTTCTCGGCCCACATCCTCTGGGCTGAAAAAGATCGCATTATCCACGCGGAAAAGTATGAGCACGACTTGCAATGCATCAACTTTCCTCCCGGCACCAACCACGTCAGTGTCTGCAAGCCTACGTTGAAGTACCCTTTGCCCCTCGATTTCGTAGAAGCGGGAGTGGAACACAATGCCTGCAGATGACGATCGTTTTCGCGCCTTTGCCACCAGCCACTTCCTCGCCCACGGACTCGGGGCAAAGCTGAGCCGTTCCGCTTCCTCTGTCATTAGTGAAAGGCGCTATTCTCGCGACCAGTACCGCTCCGCCTTCGCCATGGCGTGTGGCGCTATCCTCGAAAGAACCCTCTGGCTCGCACTCGGCCGCTGGATGCTCTACTTCGTAGATGGCGTTCGTCCCCTCTCGACCACCGAACAGCACTTCCTGACGCTCCAAAACGAGGTCATCCGCCAGTACCCGTGGCCGCTCGAGTTCCAGACCCTCATTCGCTTGCTCATTAAAGTCGAGCAAGCAGACGCGCAATCCTTCTTCCACGATTTTGTGGTCGGGAGTGATACCCTCCCTCGCGATACCCAGCAACTCTGGGGTGCCTTCCAGGCGGCCACCATCCTCGCCGAAGACCTAGTCGACGCCCCTTTCCCTGAATTCTTCCGCTTCCTGTACGAGGGCGATATCGATCAATTCCAAAACGAGCAGCTGTCGCCGCAAATGGCCTTCGAAGCCCTAAGGAAACTGGAAGAAGCCACTGCAGGAAGTGACTCGTCGGCCGGTTCTATCCTCGCCGGCTTCATCCGGTACACCGAGTTCCTCTCCGGCATGGACAACATCTTTCCGTCGCCGCCCGCCCCACGGCTCGGCGATATTCCAACTCCGGAAGAACTCCTGCTCTTTCAGATCTTCGGTAAGCAAGCTCTTGAACCGACAACCTTCGAAGAGATCTCCCCGGCCCTTGCCGCCCGTCAGAACCTCGCAACGGAGATCAAGCGCATCCTGCGCTGGAGACTTCCGAACACTGATCACTCCCGTCGGGCATTGTCCGCCCTGTGGTCCGCGTTCTCCACCCTCGCCAGCGATCAGATCCACCGCTACCCCTCCCTCGGGCTCTCTTGGAACTCCACACTCAGCCTCGATGAAGTACTTCGCCTCTCTCGACGCTTCTTTGACTTCGATGGCCAAGAACCAGTCGTACAGCGATTCGAATCGACAAGCCCTGAATCTGCCAAAGAAGCGGACGATGATCTTTAGCGTGACATCGAACGCCGCCGCCGGGTCGCCGAAGCAAACGGAGAAGAATTTCCTGCCGAATAGGGTAGTGTGAGCGATTTTGTGTAAACGCCGTTCCTGGTGGTTTTTGTCCAAACGGAATTGTCTTTGTTTTCTTTCGCCCAGGACAAGTTGCATTATTTGGCCGCCGTCAATGGCGCGCATTCTTCAGCGCGTTCATGGAGGTCGCCGCAGAGACCGTAGACCCTTTAAAGCGGCGGCATTCGGTCATATCGAAGAGCATCGCAGAGCGAAGCCAGCCCGCGACGCGCCATGTTGCTTCGAGGAAGAGTCGGGATTCCGGCGTACGGCAGATAAAAGCCCGACGAGTCGATATTGAATCCATCCGCCTGCAGTTCTAGATGGCGCTTTTCACGTCAGTCCTGCATAATGTGCAACATCCATGGCGGACCGCCCCGACGCCATCCCCCGTATTTTCATCTCCTACGCCCACAAGAAGCCGCTCCACGAGACGCAACGTCGGACTTATCGGAACCTGGGCCTCTGCCATCGATGGCCGAGCTTAGGAGTAGCAAGTGCTTAAGTTCTAACGCGTTAAGATCACGGAATCGCCGAGAGTGTTAAGGCTTACGGCTAGAGCGCGGCTTCCTGGCGCGAGTTTCTCGCGGATGGCCAACGCCTTCAGGTTGTAGTCCGTGGCTTTGTCCAAATCCCCGCGCTCTTCGGCGACGATTCCGAGATCCTGTTCGGTGGAAGCCACAGGCAGGCTAATCGGGCGAAATCTTCTGCCGGATACTCAGAGCCCGCTGGTAATCCTTCTCCGCCTGATCGAGT
>Ga0207028_1006_pt2 | contig 15295 bp, 14 predicted proteins | sample Alteio_BWMinCont_41_FD_153287 | JGI IMG/M metagenome (GOLD analysis project Ga0207028, IMG submission 153287) | Enriched cells from forest soil in Barre Woods Harvard Forest LTER site, Petersham, Massachusetts, United States -... | ecosystem: Environmental > Terrestrial > Soil > Temperate forest >... | reverse complement strand
CGAGGCGATTTGTTATTGCTTGAGGGATTCGGGGGAGGTTTGGCTTGGGGTTCTGCCTTGATTAAATATTAGGATTTTATAATGACGAAAAAAATAGGTTTTGTTTTTCCAGGGCAAGGTTCTCAAGCTATTGGCATGTTAGCTGATATCGCTAAAGAATATTCAGAAGTTAAAACAACATTTGATGAAGCCTCGACTGTGTTAGGTTATGACTTGTGGTGTGTGGTACAAGAAGGACCTGCTGAGATGCTCGATCGTACCGTGTATACACAGCCAGCTTTGCTCGCGGCATCTTTTGCTATTTGGCGTATTCTAAAAAATCATTCGACGATTCAACCTGTTTTGCTTGCAGGTCATAGTTTAGGAGAGTATACCGCTTTAGTTTGCGCAGAATCTTTATCCTTTCAGGATGGTATTACCTTAGTTGCAGCACGTGGTGAATACATGCAAGAAGCAGTGCCTTTGGGAGAGGGTGCGTTAGCTGCAATTATTGGTTTAAATGATGATGTGGTTCGTGATCTATGTGAACAATCAGTATTGAATAATGAAGTTTTAGCTCCTGCAAATTATAATAGCACAGGTCAGGTGGTTATCGCAGGCACTAAAGCTGCAGTTCTACGTGCTATTGTTCTCGCAAAAGAAAAAGGTGCTCGCTTAGCAAAATCTCTTCCTGTGAGTGTTCCCTCACATTGTAAATTAATGAAGCCTGCTTCTCAAAAATTAGAACAATTATTAAAATCACTTTCGATAAAACAACCCATTATTCCCGTGATCAATAATGTTGATGTTTTGCCATATGAAACGCCTGAAGCAATACGAGATGGTTTAGTTAGACAGCTTTATCATCCTGTGCGCTGGGTTGAAATTATTAAGAAATTTGAAACATTAGGTATCAATACGATTATTGAATGCGGCCCGGGTAAAGTGTTAACAGGATTAGTGAAAAGGATTACGCCTGACATGGAGTTGGCTCAAACAGCGGATTTGAATAGTTTACAAACTCTATTAGTAGCAGAGTAGGAGATAGTATGTTAGATAAAGTTGCACTCGTTACAGGCGCAAGCCGTGGAATAGGTCATGCAATCGCTCTAGCTCTTGGGCGAGAAGGTGCCACAGTCATTGGTACTGCGACGACAGATCAGGGCGCTGAAAAAATTACTGAAGGATTCAAAGCTGCGCATATTCAAGGTTCGGGTATGGTGTTGAATGTTGCTCATCAAGAGTCTATTGATGCGCTATTTACAAAAATCAAAGAACAATATGCGATGCCTTCGATATTAATCAATAATGCGGCTGTTACACGGGATAATTTATTATTACGCATGAAGGATGAAGAATGGGATTCTGTCATTGAAACAAATTTAAACTCGGTTTTTCGGATCACAAAAATTTGTTTGAGAGATATGTTAAAAGCTCGCTTTGGAAGAATTATCAATATAAGTTCAGTGGTTGGAAGTATAGGCAACCCAGGACAAGTGAATTATTCTGCAGCAAAAGCAGGGCTTATTGGGTTCACTAAATCTTTAGCACAAGAAGTAGGTTCCAGGGAGATCACAGTAAATGCGATAGCGCCTGGCTTTATTGATACCGATATGACGCGTAGTTTGCCGGAAGAACAGCAAAAAGCATTGTTAGCGCGTATTCCTATTCAACGTTTGGGGCATGTGAATGATATTTCAGCTGCGGTGGTGTTCTTGGCATCTGAGGCCGCAGGTTACATAACTGGGCAAACTTTGCACATAAATGGCGGAATGTATATGCCTTAGCAGGTTTTTCTAGTAAAATTCAACTTGCAAGTTTTGTGTTTTTACATAAACTAACGTGAATTCGATATAACCACATGTTTTTTATGTGCTTATATCAGAAGAGTCGTTATCCCGGAATGCTTTTATCCGGGATCTACTCTACGTGTTGGAATTCTATTATTAAATAAGGGGAAATAGGTGTTATGAGTAGTATTGAAGCGCGTGTTAAAAAAATTGTTGTCGAGCAATTAGGTGTTAAAGAAGAAGAAGTCGCTAATGATTCCTCTTTTGTTGATGATTTAGGCGCAGATTCTTTAGATACCGTTGAATTAGTGATGGCATTAGAAGAAGAATTTGAAACAGAAATTCCTGATGAAGATGCAGAAAAAATTACGACTATCCAACAAGCCATTGATTACATTAATTCCCATATGGGCGCACACACCAAAGAATAGTGATGATACACAGGAGTCAAAACTTGAATAAGCAGCGTGTGGTTGTGACAGGCTTAGGCATGGTCACACCAGTTGGACTTACCGTAGAAGAAACCTGGAAAGCTATTTTGGCTGGGGAAAGCGGTGTACGTTTGATTGAACATTTTGATGCATCAGATTTGAGCGCACGTATTTGTGCTACGGTCAAAAATTTTGACCCTCTGTCTTATATGTCTGAAAAAGATGCACGCAAACGTGATATGTTCATACAGTATGGCATTGCAGCTGCTATTCAAGCATTTAAAGATTCAGGTATTAAAGTCACGGAAGACAACGCAGATCGTATAGGAGTCGCCATAGGTTCGGGTATTGGCGGCTTACCTATGATTGAAAAAGCGCATTCAATGTTGATTGAATCAGGTCCACGTAAAGTGTCTCCATTTTTTATCACATCCGCTATCATTAATATGATTGCCGGTAATGTATCTATCATGTTTGGTTTGCGAGGGCCTAATATTGCTGTTGTGACAGCATGCACAACAGGTACACATAATATAGGTCTAGCAGCACGATCGATTGCTTATGGTGAAGCAGATGTTATGCTAGCTGGTGGTTCGGAAATGGCAACGACTAAATTAGGCATCAGTGGATTTGCTTCGATGCGCGCGCTATCTACACGCAATGATGCACCAGAAAAGGCCAGTCGTCCCTGGGACAAAGATAGGGATGGTTTTGTATTAGGTGATGGTGCAGGTGTGATTGTGCTCGAGAATTATGAGCATGCTAAAAAACGCGGCGCCAAAATTTATGCTGAATTAGTGGGTTTTGGTATGAGTGCTGATGCATCTCATATTACCACACCTCATATGGAAGGTTTGGGTGCTGCAAATGCTATGAATAATGCATTAAAAGATGCAGGAGTAAAGCCCGAAGAAGTGCATTACATCAATGCACATGGTACTTCTACTTCTGTAGGTGATGAATTAGAAGTTTTAGCTGTTAAGCGTAGTTTTGGTGATCATGCCTATAAATTAGCAATAAGTTCCACCAAGTCTATGATAGGGCATTTATTAGGCGCGGCTGGAGCAGTTGAAGCTATCTTTAGTATTTTAGCAATTCGAGATCAAGTAGCACCGCCTACTATTAATCTTGATAATCCTAGTGATGGTTGCGATTTAAATTTTGTTCCACATGAATCTCAGAAAATGCTTATTGATACTGCATTGTCTAATTCATTTGGGTTCGGCGGAACAAATGGCAGTTTGTTGTTTAGCCGGATAAAGGAACATGATTAGACGACGTATAGCGAAACCTATTTTAATAACATTTTTCATACTATGTTTAGTATTCGCTGTGACGTGGATTCATTTTCTGTATGCGCCGCTTATTAAAGATCAACAAGGTTATAAATATACAGTAGAACCCGGCAGTTCTCTAAAGGCCGTCATCAATGATCTTACTCTTAAGGGTATTGTTCGTTATCCGCATTACATGCAATTATTGATTCGATACCGAGGGGACGCTCCAAAATTAAAAGCAGGTGAATATTTATTTGCTAAAGGTACAACGCCTTCTAGCATGTTACATCAAATGGTAACCGGTACGGGTCTGGTTTATCATGCATTTACTATTATTCCTGGTTGGAGTTTTAAGGATGTAAGATATGCCATGCTGCAAGAAAATAGTTTGCGGCATTCACTAGAACGGATGACAGATCAAGAAATCATGATACATTTAGGTCAACCTGGGGTTTTGCCTGAGGGACGGTTTTATCCAGATACTTATTATTTTGCACCAGGTACCATGGATACGGTTGTTCTCAAGCGTGCTTTTCAAGCTATGCAGGCAAAATTATATCTCGCATGGAAATCACGTTCAGTGAATCTACCCTATAAAAATCCTGATGAAGCGCTTATAGTAGCTTCATTAATTGAAAAAGAAGCTTATTTTAATGATGAACGTCCAGTTATTGCTGGCGTTTTGATTAATCGATTACGTAAAGACATGTTGTTACAAGTCGATCCTACAGTGATTTATGGCATGGGCTTGCGCTATACGGGTAAAATTCGTAAAGAAGATTTGACTGAAAATACACCTTATAATACTTATGTCCATAAAGGCTTACCACCATCTCCTATTGCTATGCCTGGGTTAGTTTCTATTATGGCAGCTCTGCATCCTGAAAATATTTCATATTTATATTATGTTGCGCGCGGCAATGGGTCTCATCAGTTTTCAGATACTTATATCGAGCATCAAGTAGCAGTGACGGAAGCGAATAAAATAAATATAAATTTTTTTAATGAAAACTTGATTAGGCATTATCTTGTAAAAATAGTCAGCCATTGAGGAAAAAAATTTGTTTATTACCATCGAAGGCATAGAAGGTGTAGGTAAATCAACCGCCGTAAATTTTATTAAAGAATATTTTTTAAAACACCATATCCCTTTTATCGTTACACGCGAACCGGGCGGAACCGACATAGCGGAACAAATTCGAAAAATATTGCTAACTCCTACAGAAGAAATTATGTTGCCTGAAACGGAGCTTTTGCTCATGTTTGCAAGTCGAATACAACATATTAAAACAGTGATTATGCCTGCTTTAGAAGCTGGTCAGAGTGTGATATGTGATCGATTTGATGATGCGAGTTTTGCATATCAAGGTGGTGGTAGAGGAATAGATTTAGCTTATATTCAAAACCTGGATGATTGGTTAGTGAAAAGACGCCCGGACCTTACTCTATTATTGGATGCATCTCCGACGCTTGGTTTAATGCGAGCTAAACATCGCGGTCCTCAGGACAGAATAGAACAGGAAAAAACAGCTTTTTTTGATAGAGTTCGTGCTGTTTATTTAGAGAGAGCAAAACAAGATATGAAACGGTTTAAAATCATCGATGCATCACGTCCGCTTGACGTAGTACAGCAAGAAATTAAGACTCTTTTAGATGAAGTCTGCCTATGACCATGCTTTCCTGGCATATTCCACAGTGGAATTTAATATGGGAAGCCGTGCAAAAAAACCGATTACCCCATGCTTTATTGTTGTTGGGGGCGGACGATCTTGAGAAAAAACATTTTGCAGAGGCTGTCGCCGCAACACTTTTATGCGTAACACCAAAGCAAGCAAGTCCTTGTGGAGCATGTCATGCTTGTCACTTAGTTAAAGCACAATCTCATCCTGACTTGCTATGGGTGGAACCTTTAGAAACAGGGCAGGTGATCAAGGTTGATCAAATTCGTGAGCTTGTCTTAACAGTGAGTGAAACATCCATGCAAGGCGGCTTAAAAATTGTGATTTTGAATCCTGCACATGCCATGAATATAGCTGCTGCCAATGCATTACTGAAAACACTCGAAGAACCTTCACCCAATACCTTGTTGATATTGATAAGTGATCAACGTTTACGCTTGCCCGCAACGATTGCTAGTCGTTGCCAAAAAATAATGTTTCATAAGCCTCCAAGAGAAATAGCTCATGCATGGCTACAAACACAACATGTGCAACAGGCTGAGTTACTACTAGAGCTTGCGAACGGGTTTCCACTTACAGCGCGTGCATTTCAAACAGATAACATCATGTCATTGCGTCAAGAACTTTATCAAGGCTTGCATGCTATGAAGAGTGGACACTTGGATCCCTTATCATTTGCTGCAACTTGCCAAGCTTTTGATGTAGTTAGCTTATTGAAGCTTTTACAGATATGGATGCGTGATCTTTTGCGATTTAATTTAACACATGGAAAAGCAGGACTCATTAATAGCGATTATTATGCTATTTTTGCGGAAATATCATCGGCTATTTCACTTAAAAATAGTGTAAAATATGCTGATCTTGTACAAAACATTTATATTAAAATACTCCATAAGCTAAATTTGAATAAACAGCTATTATTTGAAGAACTATGGATTACCTGGACACGTTATGTATCTTGTTGACTCACATTGTCATTTAGATAGACTTGATTTATCTCACTATGACGGAGATTTGTCTAAAGCCCTGGAATATGCTTCCGAACAGGGTGTAGGACATATGCTAACCGTAAGCGTCATCCTGCAGGCTTTGCCAGATTTGTTACGTATTGCAGATACCTATCCTCATATTAGCGTATCAGTGGGATTACACCCTAATGATCCTGCCATTCCTCATGAGCCTACAAAAGATGAGTTAGTGGCGCTTGCGACGCATGAAAAAGTTGTAGCGATAGGTGAAACGGGATTAGATTATTATCGCAATGAAGGTGATTTGACCTGGCAACAGAATAGATTTCGTCAACACATTAGAGCTGCCTTAGAGATAAAAAAACCCTTAATCATTCACACACGAATGGCTAAAGAAGATACATTATGTATATTAAAAGAAGAAAACGCATCAGCTATAGGCGGTGTCATGCATTGTTTCACGGAAGATTGGGATACGGCCAAGGCTGCGATGGATTTGAATTTTTATATTTCCATTTCAGGTATTGTTACATTCAAAAATGCGCATGAAGTGCAAGAAGTTGCTAAAAACATACCCTTAGATAGACTATTGATTGAAACTGACTCTCCTTATTTAGCGCCAGTTCCTTATCGCGGAAAGTCGAATGAGCCGGCGTATGTGCGTAACGTGGCAGAATTTATTGCAGATTTGCGAGGGATAAGTGTAGTAGAATTGGCAGAGCAAACTACCCATAATTTTTTTACTTGTTTTAAAAATGCGAGAAGGTGAAGATGTTTAGACCTGTTGCAATGTTTATTGGGCTTCGTTATACGCGTGCAAAAAGGCGTAATCATTTTATTTCGTTTATTTCTCTCATGTCTATGTTTGGTATTGCACTAGGTATTTTAGTTTTAATCACTGTTTTATCGGTAATGAATGGTTTTGATCAAGAAATCAAAAAACGCGTCTTTAGTATGGTGCCACCCATTTCTGTTGCAAGTCTGATGGATACTTTATCGAATTGGAAAGAAGTGCAAAGTGATTTAGATAAAATGCCAGTGATCACGGGTACTACCCCCTATATCAATGGTCAAGTGATGATAACTAATTCAGGTTTAGTGCAACCTGCGATGCTAACTGGAATTTTGCCAGAAGATGACGGGAAAGTATCACATCTTTCCGATAAAATGATTCAAGGTGAGTTAAAAGATTTAGTCGCTGGTCGTTTTGGAGTGATTTTGGGTGAAGAGCTTGCCACGCGATTGAATGCTGTTCTGGGTGATAAAATTACTGTGATTGTACCACAAGCAACTCTATCACCTGCAGGTGTGATTCCGCGATTTAAACGATTTACCGTAACAGGTGTGTTTCGTGCAGGCAGTGGTTTCGGTTTTGATTTAGGTATAGCCTTTATTAATCTAAGCGATGCGCAACGATTATTTCAACTCAATAATGCAGTGACGGCTGTTTATGCCAATATTAAAGATGTTTATGCAGCACCCAAGGTATCAGAACAAATCGCAAAAAATTTAGGCCCGAGTGCTCGCGTTATGAATTGGACACAACAATTCGGTGAATATTTTCATGCCGTGAGTTTAGAAAAGAAAATGATGTTTTTTATTTTGTTATTAATCATTGCTGTAGCAGTGTTTAATTTGGTTTGTACCTTAGTGATGGTTGTTAATGAAAAAGAAGCTGATATTGCCATTTTAAGAACATTGGGTGCAACTCCGCAAATGGTCATGATGATCTTTGTGGTGCAAGGTGCAATTATTGGTATCGTTGGGACAATGTTAGGGGTAGTGGGCGGCATTGCCTTGGCGCTTAATGTCACTACAGTAGTGAACTGGATAGAATATGTTTTCCACGTGCAGTTTCTTTCATCGAGTGTTTACTTTGTAAATTATATGCCCTCCCAATTAGAGTGGAGTGATGTATGGCGTATTGCAGCTTGCGCCTTAGGTTTGAGTTTATTAGCAACCATCTATCCTGCCTGGCGCGCTTCACGAACGGAACCCGTGGAGGCATTACGTTATGAATAATTATATTTTAGAATGCGATCAATTATCAAAAACCTATCGTGATGCAGCGGCTAAAATCGATGTTTTGAAAAAAATTCATTTACAAATTAAACCTTCAGAATTGATCGCGATCGTGGGTAGTTCGGGTTCTGGAAAAAGTACGCTTTTGCATTTATTAGGCGGATTAGACAAACCTACTTATGGTACAGTTAAAATTGCAGGAAAAAATCTAGCCGATCTCACTGAAAATCAAAAATGTCACTTACGAAATACTCATTTGGGGTTTGTCTATCAGTTTCATCATTTACTACCTGAGTTTACGGCGCTTGAAAACGTATGTATGCCATTATTAATACGTAACACAGTGCCAAATATTGCAAAAGATAAATCTGAGCATTTGCTTGAGCTTGTAGGATTAAAAGAACGCTTGCAGCATAAAATTGGTGAGTTATCCGGTGGCGAACGTCAGCGTGTTGCTATAGCTCGAGCTTTAGTAGCAGATCCACTTTGCGTATTAGCAGATGAACCGACGGGTAATTTAGATCCTAAAAATGCTGAAAAAGTTTTAGAATTATTTTTTGATCTGCAAAGCAGGTTTCAAACCAGTGTTATCATCGTCACTCATGATCATGCGATTGCGAAAAGAACGCAGCGTACGTTTGCGTTAGAGCATGGTGAGTTGGTGGTTGTTTAATTTTTCGTTATCTTCGCGCATGTTAGTTCTCGTCATCCCGCGCATGCTTTTAGCGCGGGACCCAGCGACTTTTATGGGGCTAGCAATAAGTCACTGGGTCCCGCGCTAAAAGCATGCGCGGGATGACGAACTTAGATATCTTAGTTAATCTTTCTCGGTATGCTCTTATGCCTTTTTTATCTCTCGCATTTTTATGCGGCATTGTTTTATTACAACAATTTTCATTTTTACCTAACCCATATTGGGTAGGTGTTTTATTGTGTTGCGCAATCTTAATTTTGTATTTTTTTAAAAATCCTTCCTCAATAATCATCGCATCCATACTTGGTTTTGCATGGGCGCTTTGGTTTGCGCATATGCAATCCTCATGGGTATTACCCAAAAATCTTGAGGGAAAATTAACAACAGTGACGGGAATTATTTCATCCATTCCTGATGTTTCAAATCATAGAACCAGTTTTTTATTTAAACTCGAATCATTTAATCATCAAAAAGCCAACGGTTTTGCACGTTTATCGTGGAATGATGAAAATCTTCATTTAAGAGTAGGCGATAAATGGCTTTTACCTGTTAAATTAAAACGTGTGCATGGCACTATGAATCCAGGTGGTTTTGATATGGAAGCCTGGAGTTTGCAACAAGGTATTCGTGTTAATGGCTATGTTGTGACATCAAATATAGTAAAACCCAAAAACCTGCATCAATGGCATGCACTTTATGTCATAGATAGCATAAGACAATTTTTTCGAGATAACATTGCGGAAAATTTACCTCTAAGCCATACATCACCCTGGATTACAGCGCTTGCTATAGGAGAGCGTAAAGGTATAGATGCCGCGAGTTGGCAAGTATTGCGAAATACAGGGACTAATCATTTAATGGCGATCGCTGGTTTGCATATTGGATTTATGAGCGCATTTATCTATATGTTGGTTTCATTTTTATGGCGTCGGACAAAATTTTTAATGTTGCGATTTCCAGCACAACATGCAGCAAGTTTAGCCGCTTTAATAATGGCGTTGATGTATAGTGCGATGGCGGGTTTTTCTATCCCTACGCAACGCGCTTGTTTTATGTTTTCTATATTTTTGTTGATCGTCTTGTTGCGACGAAATATCAAAGCTTGGCATGCCTGGAGTTTGGCTTTAATAGCTGTGTTGATATGGAATCCATTAAGTGTGTTAACAGAAAGTTTTTGCTTATCGTTTGGATCGGTTGCACTCATTATTTATGGCATGAAAGGCCGCTTAGCACCTTCTGGTTTATGGTGGAAGTATGCTCGTATTCAATGGGTGATTGCTGTCGGTTTAGTTCCTTTAAGTCTTTGGTTATTTAAACAATGTTCTATCGTTTCATTTATTGCAAATAGTATTGCTATTCCATGGGTTGGTTTTTTAATTGTTCCATTGACCTTATTGGGTTGTTTTGTTTTGCTATTTTCATCTTATTTGGGCGGTTTATGTTTACAATTCGCTGATAAATTATTGCAACTGTTATGGGTTATTCTAACGTATTTTTCTAATCTTTCCTGGTCATCATGGTATCAAACCATACCAAATACCTGGATTTTAATGGCTGCTTGTATAGGCATAGTGATTTTATTAGTGCCTATTGGATTTCCTGGAAGATGGTTTGGGTTATGTTGGTTGATGCCATTATTTTTATATCAGCATGAAAAACCCAACACAGGTGAAGCATGGTTTACTTTGTTAGATGTGGGTCAAGGATTATCTGCTGTTATTCAAACAAGAAATCATGCATTAATTTTTGATGCGGGCCCTAAGTTTGGTGATAATTTTGATATGGGTGAGAGTGTGGTATTACCTTTTTTACGAACCCAAGGTATCCGAAAAGTTGATATGCTAGTCGTGAGTCACGCTGATAATGATCATAGAGGTGGAGCTAATGCGATTTTACAACAAATGCCAGTGTCAGAAATAAAAACAAGTGTACCGCAATTTTTTTCAGGATTTAATACGAGTTATTGTTTACGCGGTGAAACCTGGACATGGGATGATGTTAGCTTTTCTTTTATTTATCCTTCGATGGAGTACTTGGGTTTAGGAAATGATAGTTCTTGTGTTTTAAAAATTACAAGCCACAATCATTCGGTTTTATTAACAGGTGATATTGAAAAAATGGCTGAAAATTATTTAGTAAGTGCAGATCCAAAAAAATTATTATCCGATATTATCGTTGCGCCACATCATGGCAGTAAAACTTCTGGGCTTGATGCGTTTATCGAATCGGTTCATCCAAGAATAGTGTTATTTCCCACCGGCTATTTGAATCGCTATCATTTTCCGCATCCATCTGTTGTGCAAAAATATCGTTATATTAATGCTATGATGATGAATACAGCTGATGCGGGGGCGATTCATGTTTCTTTTAACGATCTAAGACCTGTGTTTTATAGAGAACAGCATAAGCGTTATTGGAACAATTAGAACTTTTTCACGATTAGCTTTACTTTAGGAGACAGTTTGATGGAGACGAATTTAGAAAATACTTCTATACATCAACCCCACGACAAAATGGTTAAACGATTATTATCAAATCCTGAAGCCGCTAAAGATATTTTAAGCTTATATTTGCCTAAAGAAGTGTTAGATATTGCTGACTTGAATTATCTTGAAATGCAAAAAGATTCCTTTATCGATGATGAGCATAGAATGTATGCGGTTGATATTCTTTATAAAACTAAATTTCAGAATGAAGAAGGTTATATTTGGGTTTTACTAGAGCATCAGCGTAAAAGCGATTTTTGGATGCCTGTGAGGATATTTAAATACATTGCAATTATTTGGGATCATTTACGAAAATCAGATAAATCTGATTCTATCCCTTTAGTATACCCATTGGTCGTTTATAACGGTGATCAACCTTATAGCCATTCCTTGGCGCTCAATGATCTTATTAAACCTGATGCATCAAAGGAAATTTTTAACACCCTTTTTACAAAGCCATTTAGTCTTGTAGACTTAGCGGAAATAAAGGACGAAACACTGCGGAATCAAGCCCAAAATCATGTAAAGGGCATCGCGCTTCTCATGGCGTTAAAGCATGTATTTGACCGCAACTTACAGGCATTTTTTGATCAAACATTGATCAATTTATTAAAGCAACTAGATCAAGCAGGTGACACCGATGAGGTTGTCGATGTATTATACTATCTATTGAAAGAAAGCGAATTTTTGGATGCAGAACAATTTTGGTCAGTTCTTCACCGCGAATTTTCGTCAAATGTTGAGGATAAAATGATGACGATAGCAGACAAATTAGAAGAAAAAGGCAAGCTTGAAGTTGCAAAGCGATTATTGGTGGAGAGACGGAAAGAACTTAGCGAGATCGATTTAATTGCTTGGGTTCAAAGAATGACGGGCTTGTCTTTGGAAAAAATTAAAGAACTTCAGAAAAAACATTAGATGTTTGGTTTTATTTATCCTTGGACTTTGGTCATTGCATAGTGTTATTTCCGATGGGCTATTTGAATCGTTATCATTTTCCGCATCCATCTGTTGTGCAAAAATATCGTTATATTAATGCTATGATGATGAATACAGCTGATGCGGGGGCGATTCATGTTTCTCTTAACGATCTAAGACCTGTGTTTTATAGAGAACAGCATAAGCGTTATTGGAACAACTAGAAGTTATTTGATTAAAAAATGATTATTGAGTCGTTGAGCTTTCTTTAATAATGCAAATTTGCATAATGCAATATTGCATTATGCAAATTTGCATTATATAATGAAAACAATAAGTTAAAACTTGAGAATCATATGAGACCCAGACAATATTTTCCTTTAGGGAAAGCTTATGGCAAAGCATTTTGTAATCGCGTTGATGAAACAAATAAGTTAATGGGAAATATCAAAAGTGGAAAGCATACATTTCTTGTTGCACCAAGGCGGTATGGCAAATCAAGTCTTTGCGAAAAAGTAATAGAGCTTGCAGATGTACCTTGGTCAAAGCTTGATTTCCATTTAGCAATAAATGAAAAAGGTGTGGAGCGTAGTATTATTAATGGCATTACTGAGTTAATTGGTAAATCAATTGGATCAGTTGAAAAACTTACTACTCTTATAAAAAAATATGCTAAAAAATTAAAACCCAAACTTAATATAGCAACAAAAATTTTTAGTCTGGAATTAGAGCTAAGTGATGATAGCACTCCTGGAGAAAATATTGCTGAAGCTATGCTTATATTGGAAAAATTGTTATGTGAACGTAATAAACAAGCTGTAATCATTTTAGATGAATTTCAAGAAATAGGGACAATGAAAGAAGGTAAAGGGATAGAAGGCGCTATTCGACATGCGGCACAAGAGATGAGCCAATTATCACTCATCTTTTCTGGTAGTAATCCACATTTATTACGAGCCATGTTTGAAGATGAAAGAAGACCATTATATAAGCTCTGTCGAAAACTGATATTGGATAGAATCAGTGAAGAGCATTATAAACAACACCTTAACAAAGCTGCTAAAATGATGTGGGATACAGAGCTTAGTGATCAGACATTTGAAAGAATTATGTTATTAACTGAACGACACCCATATTATATAAATTATTTGTGTGATGAACTCTGGTCAGAAAACACAAAAATTCCTTCAATAACAAGTGTAAATCATGCGTGGAATAAAGTGATTGAAGAAGAGCGCAGTGATTTGTTAAAAGACTTTTCATCTTTATCTGAAAATCAAAAAAAAATCATGGTATATCTTTCAAATTATGGTGGAGAAAACTTATATTCTGATGATGCAGCTAAAAAAATGGATATGCCCGCTAGTTCTATATCAAGAGCAGTTTCTACATTAATAGAAAAGGATTATATTGAAAAAACAAAAACAGGGTACCGATTAATTGTTCCAGCATTTAAAATGCTATTAATAAAAAATTAGTAACTCCCCAGGTGCCGTCATTGCGAGCCCAGCGCTTTTTGCTGGGCGTGGCAATCCAGCAATCTCTTGGATCGCCACGGCCAAGCGCTTCGCGGCCTCGCGATGACGGACCTGGGGAGTTACAATAACTTTTAATTCATTTAGCGCATGTTGTTCCGCCTGTTGCATCATTGTTTCGTGCAAATTTGTCATGCCTGACCCGTGCTTCCGCAAGATTAAGCATGGAAATTATCCCTTGTGTTGTTAGGAGCGTGTTCAGTGGGCCGGGGAGTTTCTCTATGATTTCTTCCAATATCTTCATTGAAGAAAAGCCTAAACCGGTTAAATAAACCCCGGTTTTCTACTGCTGGACTCGGATTAACTCGAGGAAGGGTTGCATCTGGTATGGGTGGCATTGCTTCAAAGGGCTGCTGATCAGCAATGGCGGCCGGACTTGCTGCACCATCTTTCCGAAATAATTCTTCTGAAAATTTAAAATTGGTGTACTGTCCAGCGTCGATGGCTGCCAGAAAATCCGGACTTTTTCTGTTTTTCTTAAAAAGAACGCCAAATTCATCAAACATTCTGTTGGCCACGTTTTCTTCAATCTGTTCCCAGATCTCGCCTATGCCATTATTATTTATACCATCGACGAGGCATTCCCATTCCTTCTCTTCCATATCCTGATGTTTCGATGCGAGATAATCCTGAGCCTCTTCTCTTACAATGCATGGTAATTTCAGTGAAAATGTATCAAGGGTAATGAATTTCATCTCTACCGAGGGATCAATACCGGCCAATTTTTCAACCAGTTTATTGAATGTTCCCCCTTGGCAAATGGATTTGTCACTGCCGCCACGATCCTGTCCGATATTGTCAAGGTTGTACCCTCGCTGAATTTCATACAATCCTTCTCCAAATTGTTGTAAAGCATCTTTAAGGGTGCCCTGTCTTCGTGAGTCGTCATGAATAGAGCACCATACCAAGGCCAGTAGCTCTTTTGTAGACACGTTTGAAATGCCATCTACATAATTTGAATTTCCGTGGATTATTCTCGAAATGGCAGCCTGCGCAGCTCGATTGGCAACATCATCACCTAAAGAAGGTTTCCATTTTTGAATGTCTTTCAGAACATTCTGTAATGCTTCGGGAGAAGTAATCTTGGAGCGATATCTTTGATGCAGATCTTTTGCCGCCTGAGAGACTGATGCATGTACGCTCACTGTATGGGTGCTTTGTCTGGTGTTGATTTCCGGAGCATGTTTTTCTTCCACCAACTCCATTCGAGGTCTGTTGTGTACTCGATTTCCCGGAAGAACATGGTCTAGTGTAAGCTCGCCACGCTGGAAACGTTGCGCAGTTTCTGGATCTTCCAGCGCCCGGATGGCATCGTGTCGAATCTCAAGCAGCTGGTCAAGGGTCAGCCTTCCCGCCCGGAGCAGGTCACCGACCCCTCTGCACTCCAATGCCTCAATGACAGTGTCTCGCCTATACTCATACAGGTTGCCGATACGCAGCACCTGTGCCGGTGTCAGGGCTCTGTCCTGGATCAGGGCACGAACTGTCCTGGATTCGAGTATTGGGATGCTTGCAC
>Ga0207028_1144_pt1 | contig 15390 bp, 5 predicted proteins | sample Alteio_BWMinCont_41_FD_153287 | JGI IMG/M metagenome (GOLD analysis project Ga0207028, IMG submission 153287) | Enriched cells from forest soil in Barre Woods Harvard Forest LTER site, Petersham, Massachusetts, United States -... | ecosystem: Environmental > Terrestrial > Soil > Temperate forest >... | reverse complement strand
AAGTGCGGGTTTTGCCATTTCGTCCATCTTGCAAAACCACTGCATGGACAGTTTTGGCTCAATAACGGCATCGGTACGCTCAGAAAAACCTATTTGCGATTTATAATCTTCAATTTTTTCCAGGTAACCGTCAGCCTCCAATAAAGCGGCAATTTTTTTTCGTGCAACAAAACGGTCCTCACCAACTAAAATTTGCGCTTTTTCGTTAAGAGTCCCGTCATCGTTCAAAATATCAATTATTGGCAGGTTGTGTTTTTGTCCAAGTTCATAATCATTAAGATCATGCGCAGGGGTAACTTTTAAACAGCCGGTACCAAAATCCATACTTACGTATTCATCTGTAATTATATCTATTGCCTTATCTATTAGCGGAATTCGCACTTGCCTGCCATGTAAATGCGTATAACGTGTATCGTTAGGGTTAACACAAATCGCCGCGTCAGCCATAATGGTCTCAGGCCGTGTTGTGGCAACAACTATGTAGCCGGCGTCTTCCCCTTTATGATCAATAGCTTTTGCAGTTTGTGTGCCTAACAGATAATACCTGATATAATAAAGCTTTTGATTAACCTCTTTGCGAATAACTTCTTCATCAGAAACCCCGGTTTTTCCTACCGGGTCCCAATTTACCATGCGGATACCACGGTAAATGCAGCCTTTTTTATGCAGATGAATAAAAGTATCCATTACTCCGTCCGTCAGCTTATCCTCCATGGTAAAACGTGTCCGGTCCCAATCGCATGAGGCACCCAGTTTCTTTAATTGTTCAAGAATTATACCACCGTATTTTTCTTTCCATTCCCAGGCATAAGCCATAAACTCCGGCCGGGATATATCTTTTTTGGTAATTCCTTTCTCTTTAAGCATAGCAACAACTTTTGCTTCAGTTGCAATGCTGGCATGGTCGGTACCGGGCACCCAGCAGGCATTTTTGCCTTTCATGCGTGCACGGCGAATAAGTACATCCTGTATGGTATTGTTTAACATATGCCCCATGTGCAGCACACCGGTAACATTTGGTGGCGGTATCACAATTGTATATGGCTCGCGTTCATCAGGCACCGATTTAAAAAAATCATGCTTTAACCAGTAACTGTACCACTTTTCTTCGGTCTCTTTTGGCAGGTATGTCTTCGGAATACTCATAAGATGCAAAAATAGGGTTTTGCTTTTATGGTTCATAGTTTTTTGTCCATAGACCATGGTCCATAGTCCATAGACCACGGTCAAGGGTTTTAAAGATTGTTGGGTTCATACGGTCGAGGCAATCAACCATTGACTTTCTGCTATGGACTATCGACTATGGACTATTGACTTCCCCTCTGCCACAATATTTTTACAATTAAAAAGTTATCATAGTAAATACAATCCAGACTATGAAAACCATGCCTTTACAACGCTTTTTCCAGTCGATTTTAAATAAGGCAAAATCATCCTTTCTAATAAAATGGTTTAACCGTTAATAGGACACCTGCCTTTCTCCGGGCATTATCTATTATTTATTTACCTTTAAACAACCGACCCACATTCGCCGGAACAATATCGCGCCAACGCGCCGGTAACAAATATTGATGCATGGTATGCTGCATTCAAAGTTCAACCAGGCGATAAGATGTATAAGAAACCGGAGGATAGGATAAGGGTTTGGTGAGCTAAGTCTTTGGTCTGACATTAACAAAGCCTGCTTTTGAGCGGGCTTTGTTATCAGGCCACCTTATACTTTCATAACGCATTTAAGGCCCGGCGAGTGTGTTTCGTTTTATCATTCACCTTTTACCTGGTGAGTATCCACGCAAATAAACATTAATTCAACATAGATTAGCGTATAATAGTTATAGGACCTGCCAGTTTCTGCATGCCGTCGTTTGGGTCAATAATGTAATAGTATGTACCCACTGGAAGTGGTTTGCCATTAAATGTCCCGTCCCAGGGTGTAGGATATCCTTTTGATTGATAAACCAATGAGCCATAACGATTATAAACAGATACAGTGCATGCCGGGAAATCACTTAGTGATTTAATGTTCCAAACATCGTTAATACCATCGCCATTTGGCGTAAACGCATTAGGCACAACCAGCATTTGCGGGATAGGGTTAATAGTTAATACACCGGGTACATAGGTAAAAGTATAATTTATTGAAGTTGCCCCACTTACTGTAATAGGGTACTGGCCTGCAGGCGAGGTAATAACAGCTGTTGTGGTTATTACGGGTGGGGTAGTTAATTGTGCAACAGTCTCATTGTTTACAAACCCGCTGTAAGTAATTGTTAATACAGGGTTAGGTAGTCCAAAAACCCTGTTTTTATTGTCGGCTGTAATAGTTAATGGTGCAGGGTTAACTGTTAATAATTGCGACACAGGACTTGCCGGAAGATAACTGTCGCTCCCTACCTGGGATGCTGTGATAGTTGATGTACCGACCCCGATAATATGTATTTCTCCATTCACGATAGTGGCCACCGCCGGGTTGCTGCTGGTATAAATGATAGGGATTGAATCATTTGTGCTCGTAGCCCCGGGGGGGAAATCCAAATCGCCATATGTTTTTATTGGCAGCGGGCCAAAAGTAATAGTTTCCAGCGCCTGTACCCCTGCAACAGTAATTGTAAATGAGCTTTGCCCACCTGTATTATAAGCAGTAACCACATAAGTTGTAATCGGGTCTGGCACAACAGGCGTCCCGCTGATGGTGCCGGTAGTACGATCGAAACTTAACCCTAACGGCAGGGGCTTATTAATGGTATAATTGCTTACAACCACTATTTCCCTTATAAGGTCATTAAATTCATCGGCAACATAAATATCGCCGGCCCCGTCTGCCACTATACCGGTAGGCTGATAAAAACTCGTTGTGTTACCTGTTTGGCCGTTTACGGCGCCTTTTGTACCGCTGCCTGCAACAGTAGTAACTACGCCTGCGGGTGTAATTTCCCTAATCAATTCATTGTTGGTATCAGCCACATAAATATTTCCCGTTTGATCTATCGCTAACCCAAAAGGCCTGAAAAAAGTTGCAGCAGTACCCACACCATCAGCTGAACCCGGCTGGCCGCTTCCGGCAATTGTGGTAACTACCCCATTGGGTGTTATTTTCCTGATCTCATTATTCCCCCAATCAGCAACATAAAGATTGCCTGTTCCGTCAACAGCTATTCCATAAGGCTGATTAAAACTCGCAGCCGCACCGGTACCGTCAGCTGATCCGCTTAAACCACTCCCGGCAAGTGTTGTTACCACCCCCGCCGGTGTTATTTTTCTTATCAGGTTATTACTTAAATCTGCTACATATACATTCCCGGCGCCATCAACTGCAAGGCCTGATGGGTTGCTAAAACTGGCAGATGGGCCAGGCCCGTCTGCTGATCCGTTTAAACCACTTCCGGCAAGCGTGGTAACTAATCCGGTGGGCGATATTTTCCTGATAAGGTTATTACTTACATCCGCTACATATACGTTGCCTGCAACATCAACAGCTATCCCTGTAGGGTTATTAAAACTTGCAGCTGTGCCTTGTCCGTCTGCATGGCCTATTGCACCGCTTCCTGCAAAGGTAGTTACCACCCCGGCCGGGGTGATCTTCCTGATCAGGTTATTTAAATGGTCTACCACATAAATGTTTCCATTAACATCTGTAGCGACACCAAAGGGCTCGTTAAAGCTCGCCGCCGTACCTACACCATTGGCATTCCCGGCTGACCCTGTGCCTGCAAATGTTGTGGTTTGTCCAAAAATTTTATTAGGTAATATGCCGCCTGTATTAACAGGCACCATGGGAATGATAGGCGTATTAACAGTATAGTTAAGTGTACCTGGTGAATAAGAAATATTTGGCGGCGGAACCGGGGGGACTGCAACGTTAGAAACTGTGATGCTTATCGGCGCGGAACTGCTCCCACCTGTATTATAAGCAGTAACAGTATATATAGTTGTAGGTGAAACGGTGGTAGGTGTGCCAGTGATTATCCCGGTGGTACCATCAAAAGTTAAACCGGCCGGAGGGGCGGCCGATATTGTATAACCTGTAGTTACTATTTTACGGACTAAATAGTTATTAAAATCAGCCACGTAAATATTGCCGAATATATCTGCCGAAACGCCGACAGGCAGGTTAAAGCTTGCCGATGTAAACGCACCATTAAGAGCACCTGCTGCACCATTGCCGGCAAGTGTTGTCACGTTTCCCGCAGGGGTTATTTTTCTGATAAGATTATTTCCGGCGTCAGCAATATAAATGTTCCCAACTACGTCAACCGAAATGCCGGATGGGTTATTAAAACTTGCGGCGGCGCCCTGGCCATTTGCCGAACCTGGTACCCCCGAACCCGCAATGGTGCTTACTAAACCTGAAGGGGTTATTTCCCTGATAAGATCATCCCCGGCATCGGCAATATATACATTGTTATTTTGATCCACGGCTATGCTAAGCGGTCTGTTAAAACTTGCGGCGGCACCCTGGCCATTTGCCGATCCAATACTTCCGTTACCTGCGAAAGTGCTTACTATACCGGATGGTAATATTTTCCTTATAACATTATTTCCTGCATCTGCTACATAAATATTACCATTAAGATCAATTACAATGGCCGAGGGGGCGTTGAATGTTGCAACGGCACCTGTGCCATTGGTTAACCCTGAAATCCCCGGTATTCCCGCAATTGTAGTCACAACCCCCGCCTGGGTGATCATCCTTATAGTATTATTCTTAGTGTCGGCCACATAAATATTGCCGGAAGCATCAACAGTTATCCCCCTGGGTTGATTAAAACTTGCGGCGGCACCCTGTCCGTCGGCCGAACCAGCTAAATTGCTGCCTGCAAGGGTGCTTACTGTGCCTGATGGTGTGATCTTCCTGATCAGGTTATTATCTGTAATATAAACATTGCCCACAAGATCAGTAGCCACGGCGTGCAAAACGCTGAAACTTGCATTGGCGCCCGTTCCATTAGCAGAACCCGGCGAACCGTTGCCTGCAAACGTGACAACCTGCCCATATATAGTTTGGGCAACCGGGCCGCCTATATTTGCCGGATCTAATGGGATAATCGTCGTGTTTACAATATATTTCTGAGGGGTAACGTAGCTGATTACCGGTGGCGGAACTATAACAATAACGGGAATTTGTACTGATATTTTGACTACAAATGAACTGCTGCCGCCTAAATTGTAAGCAGATACGGTATAATCTGTGGCTGGAGAAGGGGCCGTTGGCGTACCGCTGATAATGCCCGTTGTACTGTCGAAATTTAATCCGGGAGGAAGTGGTATACTGATAGCATAGCCATTTGTCGATATTTCCCGGATAAGGTTATTAACAAGGTCTCCGACATAAAGATTGCCGGCGGCGTCAATAGTTAAACCTCTCGGATCATCAAAGGTTGCCGCAGATCCCTGCCCATTGGCCCGCCCGATATTGCCCGCACTCCCGGCAAGTGTAGTTACCGTACCGTTAGGTGTTATTTTCCTGATAGCATCATTCCCTGAATCGCCGATATAAACGTTGCCCATGCCATCAACCGTTATGCCAACGGGGGATTTAAAACTCGCAGCTGCACCAAAACCATCAGCTGAACCCGGGGAACCGCTTCCTGCAAGCGTGCTTACCAGGCCGCCCGGTGTTATCTTCCTTACCAGGTCATCTCCTTCATCTGTCACATATAAATAGCCTGCCCCATCAATTGCTAAACCAGTGGGAAGGCTAAAACTTGCCAAGACCCCAACACCATCAACAGCGCCAATATTCCCACTGCCTGCAAATACACTTATTTTGCCAGCAGGGGTTATCATTTTGATGACATTATTTGCAAGATCAGCCACATAAAGATTTCCTGAAGCATCAATGGCCAACCCCGCTGGGTTCTTAAAACCTGAAGCAAATGTTGATACCTGGCCGCCCGGCGTTATTTTCCTGATCAAGTTATTGCCAGCATCAGACACATAAACATTTCCCGCAGCATCAACAGCTAATCCAGAAGGCCTGTTAAAACTTGCCGATGCTGCCGGCCCATCTGATGATCCAACCGTTCCGTTGCCGGCAAATGTGGTTACCACGCCGGCAGGGGTTATTTTCCTGATCAGGTTATTTCCAGCATCGGCTACATATATATTGCCGGCAGCATCGGTAGCAACGCCATCCGGGCCGTTAAATGTTGCTAATTGCCCGGTGTTATTAGTTGCACCCGGCATACCGTTGCCTGCAAATATAGATACCCCTCCATAGGCCGCAACAGGGACCGCGCCGCCTGTATTGGTTGGGGCAAGGGGTGTAACAGTTAAATTTACCTTATAAATTTGTGGTGTGGGGTATGTTATTGATGGTGGTGAAGTTTGAACTATTACTTTGCCGGTTACGGTTATAACAACCGTAGCCGTACTGCTACCGAAGGCATTATATCCCGTTATTGTGTAGGTGGTAGCCGGGGATGGGGATACAGGGATACCTGAAATAATACCTGATGTACCATCAAAATTTAATCCCGCAGGTAAGGCAGGGCTGATTGCATATCCCGCGGCTGTTATTTTTCTGACTATATTATTTCCTTTATCGCCAATATAAACGTTTCCTTGCCCGTCAACGGCTAAGCCTTCGGGGTCTTGAAAACTTGCCTTTGTGCCAATACCATCGACATTCCCAGCTATCCCGGTGCCAGCCAGGGTGTACACCTGCCCCCCGGAAATTTCCCTGATAAGGTTATTTGATGCATCAGCCACGAAAACATCTCCGCCAATATCAACAGCAACGCCCGTGGGGCGGTTAAAGTTAGCCGTTGCAACCGGACCATCGGTTAAGCCTGCATTGCCGTTTCCGGCAAATGTGGTTACCACCCCGGTTGGTGTTATCATCCTGATTGCATTGTTCCCTGCATCTGCAACATATACATTTCCCGCAAGGTCAACAGCTACGCCTTCTGGATTTTTAAACAAGGCGCCACTACCGATGCCATTAATAAAACCGCCAATAGGCCCCCCGCCTGCCAGGGTGGACACCGTTCCCAAAGGTGATACCTTCCTGATCAGGTTATTACCGTAATCTGCTACATATAAAGTACCTGAACCATCAATTGCAACACTTGTCGGTGTATTGAAACTTGCTACGCCCGCTAGACCATCTGCAGAACCCCGCTGGCCGCTTCCTGCAAAGGTACTCACACGGCCTGTGGGTGTTATCATCCTGATCACGTTATTACCTATATCTGCTACGTAAACATTGCCGCTTGCGTCAACCGCCACGCCATTAGGCGCAAAGAACTGCGCCGCGCCGCCCTGGCCTTCAGTATATCCCTGGTTAACGTTACCTGCCAGCGTAGTTACAACCCCGCCCGGGGTAATTTTCCTGATAAAATCGTTTATGTAAGGGATGCTTATTAAGAAATAGTCAGTAACATACAAATTACCGCTGTTATCAAAAGCTATGCTTACCGGCCCTGAAAGGCTTGCATTTATACCAACACCATCAGTAAAACCAACGGTGCCATTACCGGCAAAGGTTGTAGTTTGCCCGTATATTACAGCAGGCACAGCCCCCCCGGTATTGTTTGGGTTTAATGGGTTTATGGGTGTCCCGGTTGTATAATTGTTAGCCCCGGCGGGGTAAGTAAATATGGGCGCCTGGCCAAAAGCAAAGTCAAGCCTGATGAAGATCAAAGCAAACAGGCATACTTTAACTATGCTTTTGTAACTCATTTAGGCTAACTAAATAATTGGTTTAAAAGGCATTAACAATCAGCTAAAATAATATTTTTTGGCCTATTTTATGTATTTGGCCATAAATTTAATTTCAACCATCAGTTTGAATTATTTTTAAGCAAAAATGGTGCTCAATATTTATGCGCCGCAAACACCTGTTTATAAATATTCTCCTTTTTCCGGATTATTCCTATGAAAGTTAATAATTTTCGACTGTCACCTATAAATTATGGAACCTTTCCATTAACAAATACAAGGGCAGCAAAAACAAAATTGGAACAAATTTTCCCCAGCTTGGAACAAAATGGGAACGTAACAGGGACTACGTGCTAAAAAATAGCTTCCGCAATCCTTTTGGTTGGCCCTGGATTACTCATGGTATAAAAGTGCAATACAGGTACGCCAAAATCCATCAGTTCTTTACACTGGCTGATCATCCATTCAATACCTGCATCTTTTACTTCTTTTTCAGATTTGCAGGAATGTACAGCGTCACTTAAATCCTCGGGAATATCAATATGGAATATTTTGGGAAGGCTGATGAGTTGTTTTGAAGAAGTAATGGGCTTTAAGCCCGGAATAATTGGCACGTTGATACCATTTTCGCGGCATTGCTTTACAAACTCACGGTATTTATTATTATCAAAAAACATTTGGGTGACGATAAAATCAGCGCCCATGTCAATTTTTTGTTTAAGATATTTAAAATCTGTTTTTAAGTTTGGCGCCTCAAAATGTTTTTCGGGATAGCCTGCCACGCCGATGCAAAAATTGGCTTTAACCACTTCATGGTCTTCATATAAATATTTGCCTTTATTCATATCTGTAACCTGCTGTAACAGGTCGGTGGCATAAGAGTGGCCCCCCTGGGTAGGTATAAATGAGGAATCGGCATGACGTGCATCGCCGCGTAAAACGAGCACATTATCAATCCCTAAAAATTGAAGGTCAATCAAGGCGTTTTCCGTTTCTTCTCTTGTAAAACCACCGCATATAAGGTGCGGAACAGCATCTACTTTATACCGGTTCATAATGGCGGCGCAGATAGCCACTGTTCCCGGCCTTTTGCGGTACGCCACTTTTTCCAGCAAACCGTTTTCATGCTGCTTATAAATGTAATCCTCGCGGTGATAGGTTACGTCGATAAAAGGCGGCTTAAACTCCATCAGGGGGTCAATGGCATCATAAATACCCTGGATGCTTTGCCCCTTAACAGGCGGTAAAAGTTCAAACGAAAAAAGTGTTTTGTTCTTTGCTTTGTGAATGTGTTCGGTTATCTTCATGCCCCCTGACCCCCTAAAGGGGGATTTTATTTTAATTTTATTAGTAATAGTTCAAGCTCCCTGCCCCAGTCAATTGCGGGGGTATTTTTTCCCGTGGCTCCCCCTTTAGGGGGCCGGGGGGCTAATAATTCAAATTCGGCCCCAGCCACCGCTCCACATCTTCTAACGGCATGTTTTTACGTACCGCATAATCCTCCACCTGGTCTTTGCTTATTTTATTTAAGCCAAAATAACGCGCTTGCGGATGCGCGAAATAAAACCCGCTTACTGACGCTGCCGGCATCATAGCAAGGCTTTCGGTTAGGTGCATTTTAGTATTATCTTCTGCCTTTAATATTTCAAACAGCGTGGTTTTTTCAGTATGATCCGGACAAGCGGGGTAACCGGGCGCAGGACGTATCCCCTGGTATTCCTCTTTTATCAGCTCATCTGTATTTAATTGCTCGCCTTTTGAATAGCCCCAATATTCTTTGCGTACCAATTCATGCATTTTTTCGGCAAAGGCCTCTGCCAAACGGTCGGCAAGGGCTTTGGCCATAATGCTGTTATAATCGTCATGGTCCCGCTCAAATTCGGCCACTAATTCGTCACAACCAATACCTGTTGTTACAGCAAAACCTCCCCAATAATCGGGTATACCGGTCTCTTTTGGCGCAATAAAATCAGATAAAGCATAATAAGGCTCCCCTTTTACTTTTTCAGCTTGCTGCCGAAGCGTATGTATCGTGGTGAGCAATGTTTTGCGCGTTTCATCTGTATAAACTTCAATATCATCGCCAACACTATTAGCAGGCCAAAAACCTATTACCCCATTCGCCTGAAGCAATTTCTCCTTAACTATTTTCTTTAACAGCTCCTGTGCGTCGTCATATAGCTTTTTAGCTTCAACCCCAACATATTTATCATCAAATATTTTAGGATAGCTGCCGCGAAGTTCCCACGTATGGAAAAATGGTGTCCAGTCAATATAGGGCACCAGTTCATCAAGCGGATAAGCTTCCAGTACTTTAGTACCGGTAAATGTCGGCTTTGGGGCAATGTCTCCATCTAAACTAATCTGAAATTTTGAATTTCGTGCTTCAGCAATGCTTACAAACCGTTTGTCCGACTTTTTATTTAAATGGGCCTCACGGGCTTTTGCGTATTCCTCCTTTATCCCTTTGGTATAAGGCCCGCGCTGATCTTTATTCATCAAACTGCTGCAAACTGTCACACTCCTGGATGCATCCAGTACATGTATAGCAGGGCCCGAGTAATGCGGATCAACCTTAACGGCGGCATGAATGCGTGATGTTGTGGCGCCGCCGATGATTAGTGGAATGGTAAACCCTTCACGCTCCATTTCTTTGGCAAAATGCACCATTTCATCAAGTGAAGGTGTAATTAACCCGCTAAGGCCAATAATATCTACATTTTGTTTTTTTGCTTCCTCAATGATCCTTTGTGCCGGAACCATCACTCCCAGGTCAATCACTTCAAAATTATTACAGGCCAAAACTACACCTACAATATTTTTACCTATATCATGCACATCGCCTTTTACGGTAGCCATTAATATTTTACCAGCGTTAGCGCGGCTGTTGCTGGAGTCCTCCCCGGCATCAATAACCCTTTGTTTTTCCAATTCGATAAAAGGCAATAAATAAGCCACGGCCTTTTTCATTACACGGGCCGATTTTACCACCTGCGGCAAAAACATTTTGCCCGCCCCAAACAGATCACCAACCACGTTCATTCCATCCATCAAGGGGCCCTCAATTACTTCGAGCGGCTTATTATAAGCCAGCCTTGCCTCCTCCACATCGTCATCAAGATATTCAATAATACCTTTTACCAATGCATGTGATAAACGTTCGGCAACAGGAGCATTACGCCATTGCTCATCTCTTACAATTTCTTTGCCTTTGGTTTTTATTGTATCCGCAAATTCAACCAGGCGTTCGGTAGCATCATCCCGGCGGTTAAGCAATACATCTTCAACCAGTTCGAGTAAATCTTTTGGAATTTCTGCATACACTTCAAGCATCCCTGCATTTACAATACCCATATCCATCCCTGCCTTAATAGCATGGTACAAAAAAGCCGAATGCATAGCCTCACGTACTACATTATTACCCCTAAACGAGAAAGAAATATTACTTACCCCGCCGCTCACTTTTGCATATGGTAAATTAGCTTTTATCCAACGGGTAGCTTCAATAAAATCAACCGCATAGTTATTATGCTCTTCCAGCCCGGTCGCGACGGTTAAAATATTAGGGTCGAAAATAATATCCTGCGGCGGAAAACCGACTTCATTAACCAAAATATCATAAGAGCGCTGGCAAATCTCCTTACGGCGATCTAAACTATCTGCCTGCCCCTTTTCATCAAATGCCATTACGACGGTCGCCGCACCATAAGTTAAAATTTTATGGGCATACTCTTTGAATTTTTCCTCGCCTTCTTTTAGTGAGATAGAGTTAACTATGCCTTTCCCCTGCAGACATTTTAAACCGGCTTCAATAACCGTCCCTTTTGATGAATCGATCATGATGGGCAGTTTGGCAATATCAGGCTCCGAAGCTACCAGGTTAAGGAACTTAACCATTACAGCTTCAGAATCGATCATACCCTCATCCATGTTGATATCAATCACCTGAGCGCCGCCTTCAACCTGCTGTCGGGCAATGGCTAAAGCTGCTTCATAATCTTCGGCCAAAATCAGTTTGGAAAACTTTGGGGAGCCTGTTATATTGGTACGTTCGCCAATGTTTACGAAGTTTGTTTCAGGCGTAAGGGTAACAGCTTCCAAACCGCTTAAACGCAGGTAAGGCTCAATTACAGGCTTTACACGCGGCGGATATTTAGCCGCTTTTTCGGCAATGCATTTAATATGTTCTGGCGTGGTGCCACAGCAACCGCCAACAATATTTACCAGCCCGGCTTTCATAAATTCGTCAACCTGGTGGGCAGTTTCGTGGGCAGTTTCGTCATACTGGCCGAACTCATTTGGAAGGCCAGCATTAGGATAAGCTGAAATAAATACATCAGCTTTTTGAGAAAGCTCTTCGATATGCGGGCGCATCTCTTTTGCGCCTAAAGCACAATTCAACCCTACAGATAATAAGTTGGCATGGCGTACCGAGTTCCAGAAAGCTTCCACGGTTTGACCGGATAAGGTACGGCCGGAGGCATCAGTTATAGTGCCCGATATCATGATGGCTCCCAGCCCCCTAAAAGCAGGGTAATCCTTGCCAGCGGCTTTGCATTCCGTTTTATAACGGTCTATTGCAAATAGCGCCGCCTTTGCGTTAAGTGTATCAAATATGGTTTCGATAATTAACAGGTCTGCGCCGCCGTCAACAAGACCGCGCACCTGGTCGTAATAAGCTCCGGCGAGATCATCGAAGGTAACAGCCCGGTAGCCGGGGTCATTTACATCGGGCGATAAAGAAGCAGTACGGTTAGTAGGGCCAATTGCGCCTGCTACAAAGCGTGGTTTACCGGGTGTTTTTTTATTATATTCGTCAGCTGCCTCGCGGGCGATACGGGCGCCTTCATAACTTAATTCATACGCAAGTTCCTCCAGATGATAATCAGCCAGGGAAATGCGCTGGGTACTAAATGTGTTGGTTTCAATAATATCCGCGCCTGCATCCAGGTATTCGGTGTGGATGGCTTTGATCACGTCAGGACGCGTGATATTCAGCAGGTCATTATTACCCTTCAAATCAGAAGCATGGCCGCGAAAACGTTCGCCACGAAAATCCTCTTCGGATAATTCGTACCGCTGTATCATGGTACCCATCGCCCCGTCAATTACCAGTATCCGTTTTTGTAGTTCGTTTCTAATATCCATTTTGTTGAGTTGGCAGTTGCCAGTTTGCAGTTATCAGTAAAGAATATTAGTAATTTGACAGCGAAAACTGCAAACTGCTTACTCAAAACTGCAAACTGAAAAATGCTTATGTCGAAAAGTCGGTCGTAATTGACTTTCGCTTATCTTTCCTGAACGCCGTAACGGCCCTCAAGTAGAATGTGGCACCTTGTAAGCACAGGTTGCCAAGACTTCGCAGGGTCTAATCCCTCCGTCTTTCTCTATAAGCGTTACAAATATGCGTAATAAACAATTAAAATGCAAGGGATGCACATTTCCCTCGCCGTAGAAGATGGTTTTTTACTTTTTCTATACAAAAAAAAGCCGTCTTCAGTAGCGGAGACGGCTTTCAATGCGTTAGTCTTTTATTAGCGCCTTCTGCCGAAAATACGCAGTAGCATCAGGAATAAGTTGATGAAATCAAGATAAAGGGTTAAGCCGCCCATTAAAGCCATTTTTGATGCGGTTGCGTCGCCATAAGTTAAACCGGCGCCAATGTTCTTTAGTTTTTGAACATCATACGCTGTTAAACCAACAAACACTGCTACACCGATGTAGCTGATAAGCATTTGCAACCCTGAACTATGTAAAAACAAATTAACAAGACTTGCAACTACTATGCCGATCAAAAACATAATCAGTATCGAACCAAATTTGGTTAGGTCGGTCTTTGTAGTATAACCAGCGATGGCCATAATTCCGAATACTATCGATGTGGTTAAAAACACACCTAACACAGACGATGTAGTATAAATTGCCAGGATAATGCTAAAACTGATGCCAGTTACCGCAGCATATGCAACAAATATTAGCGCAAGCACGCCATATGAAAGGCGATTTAAGCCGAACCTGATCACCAAAACAAAGATCAAAGGTGAAAGCATCGCCAGTATCCCTAACCCGGTAGGTGCCAATGTTACAGGATCCTGAACTATCTGTTTCAATGAGATATCTGCGTTAAAAACATAAGCCATAAACGCAGAAACGCCTAGCGCAACAAACATCCACATGAATACATCAGCTAAAAATTTACGGGTTGAATCCGTTTCATTTATTTGGACTACGTTATTATAAGCGTAATCGGGTTTATTTATTTCCATTTTTTTTTAAAATTATTTATACAAATTTAATTATAGATATGAGATTTTAGATACGAGATGTGAGATTTTTTACATTCAATAGACGGGAATTAGTTTTGAAAGTTTAATTGGAGTCCGAAAGTCGGAAAGTCTGAAAGATTAAAACTCTTTAATTAAGCATCATCCTGGCCTCAACCTAATTGACTTTCGGACTTTCGGACTTTCGGACTTTCGGACTTTCGGACTTTCCCCTAACTCAGCCTCCTTACCATTTGCTCCTCCACTTTTTTAAATACCTGGATCGGTTTTAGTGCCCGCCAGCCTAGGTCATCGAGCACGCCGCCGAAATTGATATAATAATCAATATTATTGCGTTTAAACTCATCTATCACATGTTCCCTGAAATTTATGCCCGCTATCCAACCGTCTTCCACATCCTGGAACCATTCTTCATAATAGCAATCATCGGATGAGTGGAAATTGAGCACATTCTCCCCTATCAGTATAAAATGATTTATGCCGCTATCTATCATTAGCTCAATGATCTCACGCTTCAGCAGCATAATATCATTATTGATTGCATCGTTCCACTCGCCGATAAATTCTATTATGGTATACGAACGCTCGTAATCAACAAATAATACTTTAAGGTATAACGTGTTTGAGCCAAACGAATCCCATTGAGGGTGTATCAGGTAGTTGTACACCTGTTTATCAAACTCAAACTCGTTGTATTCAGTTGCATAAAAAGGCGAATACTCGTCCTCGGCTGCAACGTAATCATCACGCCATTTATAATATGGTTCTATCTCGTGCATTTAGCCCCCTCTAAATCTCCTCCGCCAGCCGATGGAGAGACTTTAATTTTATTTAATTAATTGTGTATGCGCTTCGACTGCTTTTCTAACACTTCCGCATTTTTTTAGCAAATCTGCAGCAGTATTTTCATCCAACCCGGTTTCTTTCATCACCATGTGTGTTCCCCTGTCAATAAGTTTATTGTTTGATAATTGCATATCAACCATTTTATTGCCTTTTACCCGACCTAATTGTATCATTACGCAGGTGCTTAGCATATTTAAAACCAACTTTTGCGCCGTCCCCGCTTTCATCCGGGTCGACCCGGTTAAAAATTCGGGACCGGTGATTACTTCAACCGGGTATTTTGCTTCGGCAGCAACCGGGCTGCCGCTATTACAAACAATACAGCCGGTTATGATATTGTGCTGGTTTGCTTTCTTTAAACCGCCAATTACATAAGGTGTTGTCCCTGATGCCGCTATGCCTACCAGTACATCTTTATCATTAATATCATATTCGGACAGATCAATCCACGCTTGTTCAATATCATCTTCAGCAAACTCAACCGCCTTACGGATAGCACCATCGCCACCCGCAATAATACCGACAACCCAATCAAATGGAACACCAAATGTAGGAGGACATTCTGATGCGTCAACCACCCCCAAACGCCCGCTTGTAC
>Ga0207028_1118_pt2 | contig 15395 bp, 14 predicted proteins | sample Alteio_BWMinCont_41_FD_153287 | JGI IMG/M metagenome (GOLD analysis project Ga0207028, IMG submission 153287) | Enriched cells from forest soil in Barre Woods Harvard Forest LTER site, Petersham, Massachusetts, United States -... | ecosystem: Environmental > Terrestrial > Soil > Temperate forest >... | reverse complement strand
ATGCTCAGCTGAAGACGGTGGGCCTTTACGTGTGAAACGCACACCGGATGATGGAATTGCGCTCGCGCGCCGCGTCCATCTCCTTTCTGCCATGACGCCAAAAGCCAGCCGTAACTACGTATTGTGCGGGAAGTCGGTTACGGGCTATCGCTTGAAGGAGCGTCTGCAGCCGACGCTGTGAAGTCGAAGCAAACCAAATCGGAAAGTCAGGCTTCGACAGCAAAGGTTGCATGACTTTGATCGCGTGATTCTCGAGGGTGGCACCGGATCAACTTTCGCTGCGTGGACCCTTGCGGGAGAAGGTAAACGCATCGCGGTGGTTGAGCGCAAGCAAGAACATTATCCAGATGGGAGATTGAACATGTCCAAGCCTTTGGAGAACAAAACTTCCACTCGTCACTGGGTCGTCGCGCGGAATCGGAGCTGCTATCGTTAACCGTTTGGCCTCCGATGGTGCTTACGTCATTATCAACCACGCGGCAAGTCCCGCGCGTGCAGAAAAGGTCGTCAAGGAAATCCGCAATGCAGGCGGGAATGCAGAGGCCGTGGGCGCTGATCTCAGCACCGTCCAGGGAATCAATAAGCTGATCGCGTCCATCGACCAGGTTTTCGGTGGCTCCTTGGTGGACGTCTCGACATTCTCGTAAACAATGCAGGAACTGTGGTCTTCGGGCCGTTCGTGGAGAGTGACGAAGACTCATACGACAAGCATTTCAATCTCAACGTTCGGCCCCTCATCGCGTTATCGAAGAATGCTGCGCGTCGGATGCTTTCGCAGAAGTGCGGGCGGATTATCAACATCGGCTCCATCCACGGCGAGTCTGCACCGATTCCCGGCGTGACGATGTATGTCGCAACCAAGTTTGCGGTCCACGGCTTCACACGCGGACTCTCGCGTGAGCTGGGAGCTACCGGAGTTACGGTTAACGCCGTACAGCCTGGATTCATCGACACTGAACTCAGCCCTGCAAACGGTCACGCGGAGGACATGAAGAAGCTCACCAGCGTTGGTCGGTTCGGCCGAGTCGAAGAAGTTGCTTCTGCCGTCGCTTTTCTGGCTCATCCAGAGTCGGCGTTCATCAACGGCGAGAACTTAACCGTGGACGGCGGCTGGAGCGCATAACCGTTCGGGTGGCTGTCTGATAACGACTGCAGCGACCCTTCGCTGTTCGCCTGGAAGCAGTTTCGAAGTGCTGCAACTGAGCGATCCCTCGTGAAACACTGGGCCTCGCTGTTTAGGCCCACGTGGGATCCGTGTGAACGCCTTTGCGCTAAGGATAATTGAAACCGATATGTCGAGTTTTACCAAAACCGAAGCGGGCCGCAATCTTGCACTCAGCATGCGGTCGCTCAAGAGATTAGGCAAACCCGATGATGTCGCCGACGTGATCGCATTCCACGCCTCCGATGGTGCTCGGTGGATCACCGGGGCAGGTATTCCGGTGAATGGTGGGTCGAAGCTTTAGCCGTATACATTCCAGAAGCGCGGCCGCGAACGACAACCCAGGCCCGACGGACGTCCTCATTCTTCGCTTACAAAACGACGGCGGAGCATACATTCCGCTTTTTCTGAAGGCAAGTTGATCGCGTGTGCGAACTGCGCTCGTGCGTCACGTCAATCTGCTTTCCGCCTTGACGTCAGAGTTTTGCCACGCAACGAATACCGGCGAGACTCGCCATTTCACAACCCTTTTGAATTCAGGCGATGTTGCGACTCTGATTCCTGGCATTCGGCATGCTCTGGTAAGGAGCGTGGGCGTTCACGTGCAAGTCGTCTGAGACTTTCGAACAGTCGCAGACGATTCACGCTCAGCACCCAAACACAGAGGAGACTCCGATGCAAACAGCTCGACCTGACTACTTCACTGCTTTTCAGTACGTAAAGCTGACTCGAGACGCCAACGGCGTGCTGACGGTTTCACTTCACACCAACGGAGGGCCGTGCCTTATGACCGCACAAACTCACACTGAGTTTGTCGAGGCCTTCTATCGCATTTCGCAGGATCGAGCGAACAAGATCGTACTCCTGACGGGCGCAGGCGGAGACTTCATCACAGATGTCGATTGGTCATCTTGGGGCAACCCCGGCGATCCTGGCATCTGGAGCCCGATTCATGACGAAGGTGTTCAGGTGTTGGAAAACATAGCCAACATACGTGTGCCGGTCATTGCGGCAGTCGAGGGGCGCGCGCATGTTCACACCGATTATCTGCTGCTCGCCAATGTGATTGTGGCTGCCGAGGGCGCGACCTTCCAGGATGTGGCCCATTTTGCCGCTGGTGTTACACCCGGTGACGGAATCTTTACCACTTGGAGTTATCGCGCGGGTGCGGGACGAGCTGAGGTGTTCCTCATAAATCCCCATCCGGTGACGGCACGTACGGCACACGAATGGGGGGTCGTGGCTGAGGTCACGCCGAACGGTAAGGCTCTCGCGCGGGCACACGAATTGGCCGCGCTCTACCTGAAGGTCCCCGAGGTAACGCGGCGTAATACGAGGATCCACTTCATCCAGCCCATAAAAGAGCGCATTGTGCGGGAAGTCGGCTACGGGCTATCGCTCGAAGGAGCGTCTGCAGCCGACCTTGTGAAGTCGAAGCAAACCAAATCCGAACGTCAGGCTTCGACAGCAAACGTTGCATGAAGGCGAAGAATTCGTCCGGCCGGCGCCGCGACTTGAGGCGCAGCCAGTCGGAGAATTTTGTATTCACCGATCGCAGTGCTGGAACTTCCGTGAACTACAGGACAACGGGCGCGGAGTGTCTGCGTGCACAGACGCGCTGCAAGGAAATCCAAACCAACGCGCTGATAAGGCGAACAAAGGAGATGAAGCTATGTCACCCGCAAAACGAAGTGAAAAGGGGTTGCTCACGCCAGACAATTGCGTCGTGGCGCTTATCGATCACCAACCACAGATGCTTTTCGGAATTACCAGCATCGATCGTCAAACCCTCATCAACAACGTCGTGGGTTTCTCAAAGGCGACTAAAGTGTTTGGCCTACCCACGGTCCTCAGCACGGTCGAAACGAAATCGTTCAGCGGCTATATCTGGCCGCAACTCAAGGCGCAGTTCCCCGACATCACGCCCATCGAACGCAGCAGCATGAACTCCTGGGACGATGCAAAGTTCGTTGCGGCCATCAAGGCCTCAGGTCGAAAGAAGATCGTGCTCGCAGGACTCTGGACGGAGGTTTGTGTAACTTTTCCCACGATCCAGGCTATTACGGACGGCTACGAAGTGTATGTGGTGGAAGACCTATGTGGCGACCTCGATGTCAGGACGCATGATACCGCAATGCGCCGTGTGGAACAGGCGGGAGCCAAACCGGTTACCTGGATCCAGGTCATGCTCGAGTGGCAGCGGGACTGGGCCCAGAGGGAAACCTATGACGCAGTAATGGACATTGTAAAGACGCACGGAGGTGCGTACGGCATGGGCGTCGAATATGCCTACACGATGGTGCATGGTGCGTCGCCAACGGAACTTCCCGATTGGACGCCGCCGCTTGAGCTAGCCCACAAGTAAGTAGTGGCCGGGGAAGCGTGACCGCCTTCCCCGCCTTACTTTCTCCAAAACCAGATCGATAACCTCGGAGGACGCTATGTCTCAGAAGACGATCTATCACAACGGAAAGATCGCGACCAACTCGACCCCGTACTTCGCTGAAGCGATGGCTGTTGAGGATGGAAAGGTGCTTGCCACAGGCACCTCCTCCAATTTGCTCCAGACTCGCGAGGCCGGCACAAAACTCGTGGACCTGGGCGGCCACACAGTGATTCCCGGGCTTAACGACTCCCATATGCACGTGATCCGCGGGGGGTTGCACTATAACCTGGAGCTTCGCTGGGATGGCGTTCCCTCTCTTGCCGATGCAATGCGCATGTTGAAAGAGCAAGTCCTGCGCACCCCGGCCCCGCAATGGGTCCGTGTCGTCGGCGGCTGGTCGGAGTTTCAGTTTGCAGAGCGGCGCATGCCGACTCTTGAAGAGATAAACAAAGTCGCCCCTGACACTCCTGTATTTGTCCTTCACCTCTACGATCGGGCAATGTTGAACGCGGCTGCTCTTCGAGCAGTCGGTTATACCAAGGACACACCCGACCCGCCGGGAGGCGAAATCCAGCGTGACAAGCGCGGCACGCCAACAGGCATGCTGATAGCCACACCCAACGCAAGTATTCTCTATTCGACACTTGCCAAAGGTCCTGTCCTTGGTTATGAAGACCAACTCATATCAACCCGCCACTTCATGCGTGAGTTAAATCGGCTCGGTATCACCAGCGTAATCGACGCTGGAGGCGGATTCCAGAACTACCCCGACGACTACAAAGTTATCCAAGAGCTGCACAAGCGTGGGCAGATGACACTGCGTGTCGCGTACAACCTGTATACGCAGCATCCAAAGCATGAGATCGAAGACTTCAGCAAATGGACGTCTTCGGCATCTCTTTACCAAGGCGACCATACCCTGCGTCTCAATGGCGCCGGCGAGAATCTCGTCTTCTCAGCTGCGGATTTCGAGGATTTCCTGCAGCCACGACCGGACCTCGACAACACTCTCGAAACACAATTGGAGGGCGTGGTTCGGCTGCTCGCTGAAAAGCGCTGGCCATTCCGGCTGCACGCCACCTACAACGAATCCATCGAGCGGTTCCTCAATGTCTTCGAGAAAGTCAATCGCGACATCCCCCTTAACGGACTCCACTGGTTCTTCGACCATGCAGAGACGATTTCAGATGCGAACATCGGCCGAACAGTGGCACTCGGCGGGGGTATCGACGTGCAGCACCGGATGGCCTTCCAGGGAGAATACTTCGTCAACCAATATGGTGCGGAAGCAGCGAAGAGGACACCTCCGATCCGACGCATGTTACAGATGGGAGCGCACGTCGGTGCAGGTACCGACGCAACACGTGTGGCAAGCTTCAATCCTTACGTATCACTTTACTGGCTCGTCTCCGGTCGCACGGTAGGCGGAATGCAGCTCTATGGAGGGGAGAACCGGATGTCGCGCGAGGAGGCGCTGCGCCTTTATACAAAAGGAAGCAGTTGGTTCTCAGCCGAGGAAGATGTAAAGGGATCACTGGCTCCAGGTCAACTCGCAGACTTCGCTGTTCTCACCTCAGACTTCTTTTCTGTGCCGGAGGAGGAGATCAAGGACCTGCAATCTGCTCTCACGGTGGTAGGTGGAGAGGTCGTTTATGCGTCGGAGGACTACAGCCAGTTGGCACCGCCCGCGTTGCCCACTGCGCTCGATTGGGCTCCAACGGCCCATTACGGAGGTTATTACAACCCCGTGTCTCACGTTGGAGCAGCGATGCACTACGGGTGTTCCAGTCACCATGCCTTGGCCGCATCCCGAGGCCCTGAACGCCTCGGAGAGTCTCTGTGGGGACTGGGCTGCGATTGCTTCGCTTTTTGACTCCGAGCTCAATCCTTTAACCCTCGGTCCATAGGAGGAGCAAAGTGCAGGAATCTCCAGCACGGTCGAAGAATGCGGAGCGCCCTGGAATCGTTCGACTGGCCCGGGATAGTGCGATTGAATTGATCCTCACCTCTATCCTGCTTTTCGGCGTGGTGACTATCGTGAGGTGGGTGATTGGCCCTTCACCCATCTCACGTGCGATCCCTGGGATCCATGCTGAACTCTGGATCGTCGGCGCGGCAGTTGCGTTGCTTCTTGCGGGGCTGATTCTCAGCCCGCCGGGAAGAGCCTCGGGTGGGCACACGAACCCGGCAATCTCACTGGCGATGTGGCGGTTCGGAGTCTTCCCTGGAGCTGGGGTCATCCCCTACTCCATGGCCCAATTGCTCGGTTCTGTACTTGGAGTCGTCGCCGCCCGCACAGTTTGGGGTCATATTGTGGCGGAGCCACCCGTGGTATATGCTGCGCTCCAGCCAGGACCCGGGTGGTCGACCTGGGAGTTATTCGTAGTCGAAGCTCTTGGGATGACTGTGATTGCGTTAGTTGTCGGGCTCTGTCTCGCGGTTCCGCGACTCACGTCTTTCGTGCCTTGGATCGTCGGAAGCCTAGTGGGCCTAGGAATTGCATTACTGGGAACTGCCACCGGGGGGAGCCTCAACCCAGCTCGCCAGTTCGGGCCTGCCGTTGTTTCTGGACAGACGCGGTTTTTGTGGGCTTACTTGCTTGCCCCAATGTTCGGTGCAGCCATTGCGGCATGGCTGCGACGGAGGATCCAGCGCCAACGCAGCGTACTTACGCATCGACTGTGCGGCACTATCGGAACTTCAACTGCGAAGGTGACCGAGGACGTTTCCCACCTTATTGGTGCGAATCGTATAACTGACACTCAACCGGAAACCTGATCGGCGTTGCCACAACGGAGCAGTCAATGCGAATCTTGCGCATGAGAATCTTAAGCTGCCTGTTGGCAGGACTCACTCTCGCTTCACTCGGGCCACAGTTATTGTCTCAGGCCGCGAATCCCGACCAAGTTCCAGTGGTCAACCGCAACTTTAAGCTGCTTCGCGAGGACGAGGATTGGAGCTTCCTGAAGGATCCGAAGCTCCGAGAAGACTTTTGGGATCCGATCAAATACATCCCGCTCCGCAGGAGTGCCGATGATTGGTACATGACCATGGGTGGCGAAGCCCGCGAAGTCTGGGAGCAGATAGGAAACGACAACTGGGGCGAGTCGCCTTATTGGAATGGGTATCTCAATGAAAGGTACATGCTCTATTTTGATGTCCATTATGGTCCGCACGTCCGAACATTCATCGAGTTGAAGAGCGGTATTAACTCGTGGCGTGCGGGGGGGCCGCGTCCAATCGATGAGAAAAAACTTGACTTCCAGGCAGGTTTTCTCGAGGTTGGCAGCGCAACGTCGTGGGGAGCGGTCCAAGTTAGAGCCGGCCGACAGGAACTGGAGTATGGATCGGGCCGGCTCGTCGATGTGCGCGAGGGCCCCAATGTTCGGCTCAGCTTCGATGGCTTCATGGCACGCGTACAAGCACATGCGTGGCATGTCGACGGGTTTGCGATGCGGCCTGACGAAGATAATCCAGGATTCTTCGACAACGCGCCAATCTCCAGTGTCAGCTTCTGGGGCGCATACGCGACGCGCTCGATGCCTAAGAAAACTCTGCTGGATCTTTACTACCTTGGGCAGGATCGCAAGGAAGCAACATACGAGAGAGGAACGGCGAATGAAGTTCGGCAATCGATCGGCGGGCGAATATCGAGGCCTGTCGCCAACGAACACCCCGGCTGGGATTTCGACGACGAAGCGCTTTGGCAGTTTGGCAGCTTCGGAGCGGCGGACATACGCGCCTGGACCGTGGCAACGGAGACTGGCTATAGGATTCCCACGATTCCCTTGAAACCGCGGTTCAGCACAAAGGCAGACATCTCGAGCGGAGATCATCCAGCGACGAACACGCTGGGCACTTTCAATCCACTTTATCCTAAAGGCAACTACTTCGGCGTCCTGGCCACAACAGGTCCAGGGCCAATCAACTTCATCGACGTTCATCCTCACGTCGAAACGGCGCTTGCGCATGATGTGTCTCTGTCCGTCGATTGGATAGTTCAGTGGCGACAGAGCCTCGCGGATGGCGTCTACGCGGTGCCCGGATTTTTGATCAGAGCGGGGAATGATAGTCAGGCACGATTCGTCGGCCACAGGCCGGGCACGGAGGTTCGCTGGCAAGCTGACCGGCATGTATGGTTTCAGGCTGACTATGGAATTTTCTACGCCGGCAAGTTCCTGAAGGAGACACAGCCTGGCCGCAATCTCAATTACTGGGCGTTGTGGGCCGGGTACAAATTTTAGGAAGCATTTCGCGGACTGCAGTTTTCCAATTGGCCTGTGGGGTGATTGTCCGTTCATTCTCACTAACTTACGACATCCACCCAAGGGGTGGACGTTGAACTGCCTTAAATGATCGTGCTTCTTTGCACCTGAAGCCACAAGATCGAACCTTGAGAGCCCGACGATCGGAAGGGAAGCCCAATGGAGATGACGAAGGACACGCTTCGCGCGGAAAGGTGGTTACATTTCTCGTTCGCATTGCTGACATTTGTCACAGGCCTGGTCGATGCCGCCAGTTATCTCTCAATGGGCCATATCTTCACAGCAAACATGACCGGGAATGTTGTACTGCTCGGTCTGGCTGTGGCGAACGTACCTGGACTTTCGGTGCTGCGGTCGATAACTGCTCTAGTCTTCGCGTTCGCCGGCGGCGTTGTGTCGGGACGACTCGTGCTTTGGACTGCGAATTGGCGCAGGAGCCATTGGCTCGGATTGGCAGCCGGGATGGAGACCACTCTACTATTTGTGGCTTGCATATTGTTGGTGATGCAGCATGATTCATTGGTCCTTCCGAGCAGTAGTTTGTACGGGATCATTGCACTCACCGCTCTGGCCATGGGCATTCGAAACGGCACTGTGCGGAGGCTAGGAGTGCCGGATATCACGACTACTGTGTTGACGCTGACTGTTGCTGCTTTAGCCTCGGAATCCTCTTTAGCGGGGGGAAATAATCCGCGATGGGGACGACGCATTTCTGCCGTATTTTCGATGTTCTTCGGTGCAGTAGTTGGCGCGTTTCTTCTCCAACATTCTCTGGCTCTTGTGCTTGGCTTAGCCGCATTTATCACTTTGATGGCAATGACCATCCAGTGTTTTCGCAGCGACACCATGCAGGAGTTAACGGCGGCTTCACATAAATGAAAGCATTCGCGGTGCTGTGCAAATGAGCAATGTGCGCTTCTCATCCGTCGCAAGCTGGATTGATGACGCTTATCCGGGCTGAAGAGTGACTGAGATTTGATTGTCGTTGTGACTTGAACGGGAGGAATACGGATGTTGAAGAATCTTTCGTTAACTTTCGCGAAGATTTTGGGCTTTCTGGTTCCCTCGCTCGTGGGGGTGACGTTCTTCTTCGCCATCATCGGAGTGTTCGGACTTGGGATTGCGGTCGGGGGACTGCTGGTAGCTGTCATTGGCGCTGTGGTCCTCGTGCGCCGTGTTCCCGCAGAAGGAGACGCAAGATGAACCTGAATCCAGCTACGCTCGCCCGCGTGCAATTCGCTTTCACGGTGAGCTTTCACATTATCTTTCCCACCATGTCCATTGGGCTCGCCATGTTCCTTGCTGTGATAGAAGGTCTCTGGCTCAAAACTAGGGATGGACTTTACCTCGAAATCTACCGCTTCTGGCAGAGCATTTTTGCAATGGGCTTCGGAGTCGGTGTAGTAACCGGCATCGTTCTTTCCTTTGAGTTTGGTCTGGGCTTTGCGAAGTTTGCACAGCTTGCCGGGCCGGCGATCGGGCCCATGATCGCCCTCGAAGTACTCACTTCTTTTTTCCTTGAAGCGGGTTTCCTCGGGATCATGCTCTTTGGAATGAATCGAGTGGGGCCCAAGCTCCATTTTTTTGCTACATGCATGGTGGCGCTTGGCACAATGCTGTCAGCATCATGGATCCTGTCCGCGAATAGTTGGATGCAGACGCCGGACGGGGTAGCAGTCCATGGTGGCCGGCTGGTTGTCATCAATTGGTGGCATGTAGTAAACAACCCCTCCTGGCTTGTCCGCTTACCACACATGCTTAGCGCGGCATACCTGACCGCCTCCTTTCTTGTTGCCGGCGTTGGCGCATGGTACTTGCTGCAGGGCAAGCATCTTGCGTTTGCGAAAAAGAGCGTAGCGCTTGGCACTGCGTTCGCAACCGTGCTGATCGCGGGACAGGTATTTATCGGCGATATCCTCTACGGCACGATGCTTAAGCACCAGCCCTCGAAGATGCAGGCAGCCGAGGGATTTTGGGAGAAGGAGTCAGCATCGCCGGCTCCGTACTACTGGGTAATTCTCCCCGACCAGAAGCAACAGCGGAATCGTTTCGCTCTCGGGGTTCCTTATCTCGGCAGCATCTGGCTCACGCATAGTCTTCACGGCCGTGTGGAGGGTCTAAAGAACACTCCGGCAGAGCAGCAGCCCATCATGGGCATGGTCTTTTACGGATTCCGCATTATGTACAGCATTGCCATCTTGATGTTCGCCGTGGCAACGGCCTCACTATGGCTCAGATGGAAACGCCGGCTCTTTACAACGAAGTGGTTTCTTCGCTGCTTGGTGACGATGACGCCCTCCGGTATCGTTGCCACGCTTGGCGGATGGTACCTGGCCGAGACTGGCCGCCAGCCCTGGGTGATATTTGGCATGTTAAGAACCATCGATGCGGTTTCGCCGGTACCAGCACCGACGCTGCTCGCGACGCTGATCGCTTTTGTTTGTATCTACGCGTTCTTTATGACTGCATTTCTCATTTTCGTAGCACGCGTCATCCGGAGGGGACCGGAATCGGCTTCGATCCATGCTGATGCATCCGGATCTCTCAAGAATGCGCTCCGTCCGCAAGTGCTGGACCGTGCGAACGCCAATGCCGCGGTGGGGAGGTAGCACGATGGACATGCCTCTCCTTTGTGCCGGATTCGCTGCACTATCTGTCACGTTTTATGTGTTGCTCGATGGTTTCGACCTCGGAGTGGGTGCCTTGCTTTTGTTGCAACCACACGAGAAATCGAGAGACCATATGGTCGATTCCATAACTCCGACGTGGGACGGAAACGAGACTTGGCTGATCATGACCGGGGTGACGCTGCTAGCGGCGTTCCCGATCGCATATGGCATTCTCATGCCAGCACTCTATATTCCGATCATCGTGATGCTGCTGTCATTGGGTCTGCGCGGAGTCTCATTTGAGTTTCGTTCGCAGATGAAGTTCTACCGCCGCAGGTGGGACGTAATCTTCGCCGTCGGGTCGATCGTGGCAGCATGTATGCAAGGTCTGATTCTGGGCGCGCTGCTTCAGGGTGTATCGGTCCAGGGGATCACGTTTAGCGGGAGCGTCCTTGATTGTATTCGGCCATTCCCTGCGCTTTGCGCCTTCTGCGTGCTCGCAGGATACGTCGTACTCGGCGGCTGTTGGCTCCAATTCAAGGCCACGGCGCAATTGCATGGATTTTCGGGACGAACGTTGCGCATCGCATTGCCGCTGTTTATGGTCTCCTTCTTTGCTGTCGGAGGGATGTCGCTTTTTGTCCAGCCCGGTATCTTGGCTGCATGGCAGGACCACCCGGTTCTGCTCGGAACTCTGAGCTGTATCGTACTGCTGGCAGCTTTCATTCTGTTTGGAAGTATCGGGAAGCGCCCAGATGTTCGCCCCCTGATTGCTGGCTTGGTGATGATCGCCGCCGGAATCGGAGGCCTTGCAATCCTCGTATTTCCGACGATTGTGCCGTTCCGGATTTCCATTTGGGACGCGTCTAGCTCACGCCTGAGCCAGATTTTTCTGCTCACTGGAGCCATCGTTGTCACACCTGTGGTTCTTGGGTATTCGTTCTTCGCCTATTGGGTATTTCGCGGCAAGACCCCGGAGAAGGGATGGGACGGATATGAGTGAGCGCAAAAAGCGGTTGCTGTGGTTCGCGGGAATCTACGTAAGCTCATTGATCGTCTTTGCATTGGTCACGTGCATGTTGCGAGCCGCATTGCGGCTCCTCTGAGTCGCAAGCAGACAATCGCGCAATTTCACTGCAGTCTCCATGTTCCTGGGTGTCTACCAGTTGCCACGAAGACGACAGAAGTATCAGGAGGAATTTACGACATGAATCGCATCCGTTGTGTTTTCGCATCGAGTCTGCTCGTTTTCAGCCTCGCAAATCGCCCGGGCCTGGGATGGTCCGCGACCGCGCAACGCTCGGACCCCACTTCAACCGTTGCCGTCGGTCCACAGTACGATACAACGCACGTCTATGTTGCGCCGGAAAATGTTGATGCCTTCGTGAAGGCCTTCCTCGGTACGTTTGGAGGCACCAGCACAAAGCAAGTGGTGGTCACCGTCACGCCGACTCCGAGCAGTACAAGCTCCCAGCTTTTGCAGACTCCGGTAGGCACTGTTTCGCTGTTTGGATTCAAGACTCCCGTTCCGTATCCCTTCGGCGCGGAAAGGACTGGCTATCTTGTCACCGATCTCGATGGCGCCATCGTTTCCGCAAAGTCTGCGGGGGCCGATGTCCTCGTGGCGCCGTTCCCTGATCCGATCGGGCGTGATGCAGTCATTCAGTGGCCAGGCGGAATCAACATGCAGCTTTACTGGCACACAACTAAACCCTCATACACGGCATTTCAGACAATTCCCGAGAACCGTGTTTATGTTTCGCCCGTTCGCGTTAACGACTTCCTTCGAAGCTTCCTTGCCTTCTCTCATGGCAAGATCGTTTCGGATGATCCTCACGCGCCCGGAATTGAGATCGGCCGACCGGATGCCACATTCCGCCGCGTCCGCGTCGAATCTGTATTTGGCAAGCTCACGGTCCTCGTTACCGATGGGCATCTCCCCCACCCCTATGGACGGGAATCCACGGGCTATGAGGTTTCGAGCCTGAAAGATACGCTTGCGAAGGCTCAGTCGCTAAGCGTCAGCATTTTGGTTCAGCCATATTCATCGAGTGGGCGGAATGCTGCCATCGTCGAATTTCCGGGTGGATACGTTGCAGAGATCCACGAGGTAAGTAAGTAACGCTCCCTGAGGGGAGCAAAAGCGGAGATTCCGATGAACACAATTGCGAGACGCTACCTTTGGATAGGCGGAGCATTTTGCTTGACCGTCATCGCTCTGATCGTTGGCGTCCTGCGTCCGAAGCATGCGTCAGGCGCCGGAACCGGAGCGCCCCCAGACGTAATGGTGGCGCCGGTCCAACAGAAGGACGTGACCCTTTATAGCGAATGGATCGGTACGTTGGACGGATTCGAGAATGCCGCCGTCAAGGCAGAAGTCACAGGTTACTTGCTCCGGCAAGCCTACCAGGAAGGCGCGTTGGTCCAGAAGGGTCAGCTCCTGTTCGAGATCGATCCGCGGCCCTTTCAGGCAGCTCTCGACCAAGCCGAAGGACAGCTAGCACAGGCCACCGCGCAGCTTGCAAACGCCGAAGCTGTTCAAGTCCGCACCCGGCTCGATGTGGAGCGGTACACTCCGCTGGCGAAGGAGCAGGCAGCGAGCCAGCAGGATCTCGACAATGCCACTCAGAACAACCTGGCGGCGATAGCCACCGTGGAGACTGCCAAGGCTCAAATCAAAACGGCAGCGGCTGCCGTCGAAACGGCGAAGGTTAACCTCGGTTTTACTCGGCTTGTCGCCCCGATAAGTGGAATTGCCGGACAAGCCCAGCTTCAGGTCGGCGCCCTGGTTGACGCGAGCAGCCCTCCGGTAACTACGGTCTCGACGGTTGAACCGATCAAGGTCTTTTTTACCGTGAGCGAGCCGGAATACCTTGAGTTCAACAGGCAATACCCGAGCGTAGCCAGCCGGATGGCGCAGAGGAGGCAGATGCCGCTCACGCTGATCTTGGCTGACGGTAGGACCTATCCAAAGCCGGGGGAAATCTACTTTGCAGACCGCGAAGTGAATCAGAGCACCGGCGCGATCCGGATCGCGGGGCTGTTTCCCAATCCGGGGAATATTCTGCGCCCCGGCGGATACGGCAAAGTGCGTGCGGCAACGCGAATCCAAAAGGATGCCCTCCTAGTTCCCCAACGCGCGGTTACAGAACTTCAAGGCAGCTATCAAGTTGCCCTCCTCGACAGCGAGAACAAAGTGATCATTCAGCCGGTGGAAGTCGGCGAACGCTTCGGCACCCTGTGGATCATTCAAAAAGGACTGAAACCCGGCGACCGCGTCGTGGCCGAGGGCATACAACATGTGCGTGCCGGTATGCAGGTGAATCCCAAGCAGTTCGTCGATCAGGCCGCCGAGGCGAAGGGGAGGTAACCCATATGTCAAAATTCTTCATCAACCGTCCGATCGTGGCGATCGTGATCGCGATTCTTATGGTGATAGTGGGCGCGGTCACCATTGCGAGCCTGCCCGTAGCGCAGTTTCCTAACATCGCCCCGCCGGAGATCCGATTGCAGGCCACGTATACGGGTGCGGACGCGCTGGCCCTCGAGCAAGCCGTGGACACGCCGATCGAGGAGCAAATCAACGGCGTGGACAACATGACCTATATGTATTCGTCAAACGCCACGGCCAATTCGCAGACGACCATATTTGTTGATTTTGATCTTAAAACGGACCCCAACACAGACCAGCTTCTCACCCAATCACGCGAGCAACTGGCCACCGGTCAGCTTCCGGCCGAAGTTAACGCTTATGGCGTCGCCATCAAAAAGTCGACGACCGCGCCGCTTATGCTGATCGCCGTATCCTCGCCTCACGGTACTTACGATGCGACGTTCCTGGCCAACTATGCCTACATCAATCTCAATGATCCCGTCGCTCGCTTGTACGGTGTCGGCCAGACGCAGGTTTTCGGCGCGGGGCAGTATGCCATGAGGCTGTGGGTAAAGCCTGACCAATTGGCGAAGCTGGGCATTACCGTCACGGACATCGCCAACGCCATCCAGACGCAAAACACGGTGAATCCGGCTGGTCAGGTGGGCGGCGAGCCGGCTCGTGCAGACCAGCAATTCACGTACGCCCTTCTCGCTCAAGGGCGGTTGACGTCACCGGAGCAATTTGGAAACGTCGTCGTCCGTGAAACTCCGGATGGCGGAATCGTCCGAGTGAAAGACATCGCCCGGGTCGAACTGGGCGCGCAGGCTTACAGCGAAGCCGGCCGCTTGAATGGCCAGCCCGCCGCGGTACTCGCCGTTTACCAGTTGCCCGGTTCCAATGCGGTCGAAACGGCCGCAGGTGTCCGAAAGCTGATGGCCCAGATGAAGCAGCGCTTCCCGCAGGACATCGATTACGCCATATCGCTTGACCAGACAAAAGCAGTTACAGAAGGTATGAAGGAGATCGTCGAAACTCTTCTGATCGCCATCGCGCTGGTTATCCTTGTCGTCTTCCTGTTCCTGCAAGACTGGCGCGCTACGCTGATCCCCATGGTTGCCGTGCCCGTCTCGCTGGTTGGCACCTTTTTACTCTACCCGGCCTTTGGCTTCTCCCTCAATACTCTTTCGATGTTCGGGTTAGTGCTGGCAGTTGGCTTGGTGGTGGACGATGCCATCGTCGTCGTCGAAGGCGTACAACGCCACATCGAGGAGGGCCTTGCTCCCAAGGATGCTGCGCAAAAAGCAATGGACGAGCTCTCGGGCCCGGTCGTCGGTATCGCCTTAGTGCTGTCTGCGGTATTCGTGCCCACAGCTTTTATCCCCGGCATCACGGGGCGGCTCTACCAGCAATTCGCCGTGACCATCGCGATCTCCGTAATCCTCTCGGCGTTCAACGCGCTCACGCTAAGCCCCGCGCTGGCCTCAATTATGCTTCGGCCACAGCAAGAGAGCCATGGGCCGCTGCGAAGGTTCTTCGACGGGTTCAATCGCATCTTCGAACGCACCACGCACGCCTACGTCATTCTATCCGGCGTGCT
>Ga0207028_1130_pt2 | contig 15462 bp, 9 predicted proteins | sample Alteio_BWMinCont_41_FD_153287 | JGI IMG/M metagenome (GOLD analysis project Ga0207028, IMG submission 153287) | Enriched cells from forest soil in Barre Woods Harvard Forest LTER site, Petersham, Massachusetts, United States -... | ecosystem: Environmental > Terrestrial > Soil > Temperate forest >... | reverse complement strand
TCATCGGCACGCAGGACCAGGTACAGAAAGCCTTCACCGCCGCAGGCTGGACCGCTGTCGACAAAACAACGCAGGATGCGATCGTCCACGGCCTGCTGGCAACGCTTTCGCACGAGGCGTACACCGAGATGCCCATGAGCATCCTCTACCTCTTTGGCCGTCCACAGGATTTTTCTTTTGCACGCGCCGATCCTCTCGCCGTCGCAGCCATCCGGCACCATCTGCGCGTCTGGAAGTCGACAGAAACAGTGGACGGCAAACCCCTGTGGGTGGGCTCGGCAACGCACGATAACGGCTTCGAGAAAGACCAGCGTAACGGCAACGTGACGCATCACATCGATTCCAACATCGATGAGGAACGAGACTTCATCGAACAGAGCTTTGCCTCCGCTGGAACGATCACCGGCGCCGCTTACGTGACTCCCGCCAATCCTCTGAAGACGGCGCTCACGGCAACCGGTGGCAGTTTCCACTCCGACGGCCGAATCGTGGTCATGGCTCTGCGTTGATCCTTACAGCTTCTTTTATGCGGGGGCATAAAAAACAAGGTAGGATGAGGGCGCAGCCGTGATCTGAAGATTGACCTATGCGAACTCTTGACCTGCTGTTTGGCCGCCCTTTAGCCACATCGGACGAACGCGCTGAACAGATCGGCCCATCCGCGGGCATCCCGATTTTCGGCCTTGATGCTCTCAGTTCCGCCGCGTATGGACCGGAGGCTGCGCTTACGCTGCTCATCCCGCTCGGCCTGGATGGGGTGCGTCACATCGTTCCCATCACCATCGCGATCATCATTCTGCTGGTGATCGTCTATTTTTCATACCGTCAGACCATCGAAGCCTATCCTCATGGCGGCGGCTCCTACACCGTGGCCACGGAAAACCTGGGCAAAAGACCGGGCCTTCTCGCTGCAGCGGCGCTCATGATCGACTACATCCTGACCGCGGCTGTCGGCATCTCCGCCGGGGTAGGCGCTTTGATTTCCGCTGTGCCCAGCCTGCATCAGCACACGCTGGCTCTCTGTCTGGGCATCCTCGTCATACTAACGCTGATCAATATGCGAGGTGTGCGCGATACTGGCGTCGCATTTCTGATCCCAACCTATCTTTTTCTCGGGTCGCTGATCATCGTCATCCTCCTCGGCGGGGTTAAGGTGCTCTTGCATGCGGGCCACCCGGTTCCTGTCGTCGCGCCTCCACCGCTGCCGCCCATGACCACAGCACTCACCTGGTGGCTTTTGCTCAAAGTATTCTCAAGCGGCTGCACGGCTATGACAGGAGTGGAAGCTGTCAGCAACGGCGTGATGGCATTTCGCGAGCCCAGGACCAAAAATGCAAGGACCACTCTCACCATCATCATTGTTCTGCTCATCGTCCTGCTAGCTGGCATTGCTTTCCTTTGCCGCGCTTATGGCATTGGCGCAACCGATCCAGGCAGCGTGGGATACCGGAGTGTGCTCTCTCAACTCACAGCGGCTGTAGCCGGAACAGGGATCTTCTATTACGTCACCATCGCATCCATCCTGCTCGTGCTCTCGCTCTCCGCGAACACCGCTTTCGCCGATTTCCCGCGCCTCACCCGCGCCATCGCGTTGCACGACTATCTGCCGCACGTCTTTATTCTGCGCGGACGCAGGCTGCTTTACTCGCATGGTATTTATGCGCTGGTGACGTTCGTGGCCGCTCTCTTGATCCTCTTCGGCGGTGTGACTGACCGGCTCATCCCGCTTTATGCAATCGGCGCCTTCCTTGCCTTCACGCTCTCCCAGGCAGGCATGGTGGTGCATTGGTACAAACAGGGCAACGCCACGGGCCGCATGATCGTGAACGGAATCGGCGCTACCGCAACCGGCCTGACCCTCTTGGTCGTGCTCGTAGCAAAGTTTCTGGATGGCGCCTGGATAACAGTGATACTGATCCCCGCGCTCATCATAATCATGAGCATCGTCCGCAAACACTACGACGACACTGCGCGAGAGACAGCCAATCCGAAACCGCTGCGTATCGATGGACTGCAGCCTCCGTGCGTAATCATCCCCATGGACAAATGGAACCGCATCAGCGAAAAGGGATTGCGCTTCGCATTGGCCATGTCTCCTGAGGTAGAAGCCGTTCACGTCGAATGCGGCGATGAAGCGGACAGTGTCTGCCAGGTGTGGGGAGATCTGGTGCTTCCGCCAATCCGCGCCGCTGGCTTACCCGAACCGCGACTCACCATCATCAAATCACCCTATCGGTTCTTCATTCAGCCATTCGTGGATCATGTTCTGGCCGAGCAGAAAAAATTGGGCGACCGCCAGATCGCCGTTCTAGTGCCCGAACTGGTGGTACGGCACTGGTATGAAAATCTGCTGCACAATCAGCGAGCCAATCTATTGAAGCTCATCCTGCTGGTAAAGGGTAACGAGAACGTCGTCGTGATCAACATTCCCTGGTACCTGCACAAATAGTCAAAGCCGCTTTGTTCTATCTGCAGCAAGCAAGCCAGCGCGGCGTAGACGCACCGCCGAAGCGTAATAGACCGCGATCCCCGCGCCTACCAGGAAGAGCGTCGATCCGATGACTTTCGCAACAGCCAGCGGTTTATTCGGTTCCTCGTCCGGCGGAATGACCGAGAGCACTATAGTCAGCAATGTAGTGAGTAGTCCAAGCGAAGCCAGCACAACCGCGACGGGCTTGCCTCCGGGGATGCGTATCGTTCCCGCCGGAGCAGGCTCGCGCTGCAAACGGATCATCGAAGCAAAAAGAAACGCGAACGGAATGAAGTAGGTGATGATCGACATGCTCACCAGCACGTCGTATGCGCTACGCACCGTCGTTCCCGCCTGGCTCAGCAGCGCGCAAAGCATCCCGACAATTCCATACGCGCCAATTGCGATCCATGGCGTGCGCCATCGTGGGTGCACCCTCCCAAACACGGGTGGCAAATAGCGATCGATGCCTGCGACAAACGGCAGCCTTGAAGTCGAAGCAAGATAAGCTCCCGCACTGCCAACGCTGTTGAAAACCACCAGAAGAGCAATGGGAGCAATCAGCCATCCCAAGCTCAGCTTCGTGCACATGAGAGAAATCGCGCTCACAAATCCACTCACACCGCTGATAGCAGTGTTAGGCAGAGCAATCAGCATCGCAATCGTTCCTGCGATGTAGCAGATCACGATCAAAACTCCTGCGATCATGAGCGCACGCGGAATTGTGCGGCGCGCATCTTTGATCTCGTCCCCCATGAACGAGCCGGTTTCCACCCCGCCAAACGCAAAGAAAATCGTCGACCAGAAGATGGCATTCTTCAGGTCAGCATGCGGAAGAAGATTCCCTGCCGAAAAGCTCGTCGCCGAACCATAACGGCTGCCGAACATAGCGGCCAACCCCAGCAATATGGCGATAGGAATCCACGTCCCCAGCGTGCAGTAGTTGTTGAGCCATTTAGCCTGTTTTAGTCCGAAAATGTTCAGCAGCGTAATCAGCCCGAGCCATCCCAGCGCAAAGAGCATATAGTACGTTGCATTATTGGTCAGGTGTTCCCCTCGTTTGCCCATCGCAAAAAGCGCACTACCAGCACCGAAATAAAGCACCGCCGGGAAATAGGGCAGATTGCTCATCCAGTATGTCCACGCCGCGATAAACCCAGAAAAATCCCCGAATGCCCGCCGCGTCCACACATACAGGCCACCCTCCTGCGGATAGCGCGAAGACAGTTCCAGTACGCATGCCGCAAGCGGTACGAAGAAACACACACAGGCAAAAATCCAAATAATGATCGTACTTGGACCTGCAGCCGCAGCAGTAGCAATCCAGCGAAGGCTCAACCCGCTCGCCGCATAAAACAGCACAAGGTCGAAGACGCCAAGTTCACGCTTGAGTGCGGATGTGGTGGTTTGCTCCGGCATGCTTTCGCGCAGCATACCTGCAGCGGCGCGCGAAGACCAGAACTATTTCTGCGCCATGTCTTTTAGAACAGCCATCGCAGCATTGCGCCCGTTGATGCCAATCACGCTGCCGCCCGGGTGTGTGCAGGCGCCGCAGAGATACACTCCCGGCATCGGCGTCCGCGCACTGAGCCGGTTCGACCACATATAGGGCGGCAGGCACTCACCCTGAAAAATATGCCCACCGGTGAGCCCAACCTTCTCTTCAATATCCGGAGGTCCCAGAACCTGCGCGTCGATCACAGCCGTATCCATGTTGCTGCAGAATCGGCCAATGGAATTGAGCGCCAGTTTTCGCACCTCATCGCGGCGAGCGTCCCATGTGCCATCCTTGAAGCTGTACGGCACGTATTGCGCAAAGACGCTCATCGTATGCTGACCGTTGGGAACCACACTCGCGTCATGCGCGCTCTGGAAGTAAAGTTCACACCAGAGATGCTCGGGCAGACGTCCGGCACGCGCCGCCGCATAGCCTTCCTTCCATTCCCTCTTGGTGAGCGGCGCATTGATCTGCCCCAGATGGTGCGCCTCCGCTGTTCCCGGCCGCGCAGTGAAGTTCGGCAGCTCGCTCAATAGAACATTCAGCTTCACCGTGCACCCTTCAATCGGCACAGACTCGACCTTCGCCTTCCAGCCGGCATTGGCACCGCCATCAAGCATGCGCAGCGTCCGACGCGGATCGGCATTCGAAATCACAACAGGCGCGCTGATGCGCTCGCCGCCCTCGAGCACTACTCCCTCGCCGGGAAGAATGCTGGCTACCGGAACTCCCGCCGCCACAACCGCCCCCGCCTCGCGCGCCGCATCGCAAAAGTAGAACGAGACCATGCCCATTCCACCCTTCACATATCCCCACATGCCGGGCAGGCCGCCCAGCCTGCCGGACGAATGGTGAAAGCGAATCGACGCGGTACCCGCATCGAACGGACTGGCATTCGTGCCAATCACGCCTTGCCCCAGATATGCCACCTGCAACCGCTCGTCCTCAAGATAGTGTTCGACGAGCTCCGTCATCGACCACTCGAAGAGTAGTTTCGTGGCTTCAGCATCGTTGCCCAACCGGTCTTCAATCTGCTCCCGCGTCGGCGCATCGCCGATCCACGCATCGCCGTCGCCTGCAGGACGCAGCGCATCGCGCAGCCTCCTGATGACATCGCTCATCGCACGCCAGCCTTCAACATCACGGCTGCTGAAGCGGCGGATCTCATCCTCGCACTGCGCGTCATCATCCCAGAGCTGAATGCTGCTGCCATCGAGAAACGGCACGAAGAGACCATTCACCGCAGGCGTCCACGCGAAGCCACGCGCCGGCAATTGCAGTTCCTCAACCACCAGCGGGTGCAGCAGGCCCGCTAGATAAGCACAAGGCGACATGCGCACACCGGGAAAGGGCTCCTCGATCGTGCACGCGCCGCCAATGCGCTCGCGGCTTTCAAGCACCAGGACGCGCTTCCCCGCGCGCGCCAGATACGCCGCGCACGCCAGCCCGTTATGACCTGCGCCTACGAGGATCGCGTCCCATATGCGCTGACTGAGTTCTTTGATCGGCGCCGGCAGGCCAATCTTTCCAAGAGAATTTGCTGCGGGTGAGAAATGATTATGAGTCATCGAAACAATCTGGGCTATGAAATGCAGCTTACATCAGTGGAAACCGTTCGCGCACCTCGTATCTCGATCCCGCAGGATCGGTGAAGCTCTGATAAAGAAGAAATTCGTTCGCCTGAAAGGATGGCAGCCTGGCAGCGGGCACCCACCGTACAGCCTTTTGCAGCCGCGCAAAGTCCGGCGACGGTCCGCGCCCCTTTCTGCGCGCCAGCGTAATGTGCGGGGCAAAAGCACGCGCTTCCGGGTCGAACCCGCAAGGTAGTAACGCCTGCTCGACCTCTTCATGCAACGCCGCAAGCGAATCCGTCAGACGCACGGAGATATGAAAGACTCCGGCACGCTCAAAAAATCCGGGCTCGGCAAGCTGAATATCAGCAGCTTCAGCGCGTATTTGTCGCAACCGTTCCGCGACACACGAACACGCCGATTCATCCGTCTCGCCCAGAAATTGCAGGGTCACATGCCATTGCTCCGGCAACGACCACCGCAAACGAACAAATGCTTCGCGCAGTTCATGCGTCCACATCGCGATGGCCTGCCGCGCTTCATCCGTAAGACGGATACCCACAAAGAGCCGCACAACATTACTTTACCTGTAAAGAATCTTCCGCCAGAGTCTCTGCGCGCGGTGATGGCAAGGGCTCCCCCCAAGCCAAGAGTTCTCGCTCTACCGCCAATTCTTCCGGCAGCTTACAAAGCAGCAGGTAAAGATTGAATTCGCGGCCAGAGTGACATCGAACCGTTCATGCCGTAGTATCCGGCAGATGAATTTGCCTTCGGCGCACGACCCACAGCACGACTCCCACCAACGCCCACGCGGTGCCGGCAATACGCGCCACTGGACCAAGGTTCGTCCAGATAAACAGGCATGTCAGAAAGCCCGCCGCCGAAATCAGCATCGGAGCCCAGTGCACCATTTTGCCCGTGCGCCATCCCAGCGCCACAGACGCAACATTCACGCCCATAAAGGCAAGCAACGCTCCATAGTTGAGCATCTCCGTGCCAAGTTGGTAGCTGAAGAACAGCGCGCCGACGAGACAAATGGCGCCAATCAGCACAACGTTATTGCGCGGAATGCGATTCTTAGGATGAATCGCGCCGAAAAATTTCCTGGGCAGCGCACCGTCCTGCCCCATGGCTAACAACAAGCGCGCCGCGCCCAGGTGTGACGCCATTCCCGATCCCATATTCGCCAGCAGAAGAGCCGCATTTACGATCATGAAAAGAATCGGGCCACCGGCCCGCCCGGAAATATGGACGTAAGCCGTATCAATGTCAGGAAATCCCTGCCCACGAGGCCAGATCAGCTGCCCCAGATAGACCTCAATCGAAGCAAGCACGCCCGTCGCAAAGCAGGCCAGCACAATGGCGCGTGGAATATTGCGTGCCGGGTCCTTTGCCTCATCGGTAAGCGTGGAAATACCATCAAAACCAATATATGAAAGCACTGCGATCGAAGTGCCGCGCAGAAGCCCACCGCGGGAAAACGTAGCCGGATCATAAAAAGGATGCGTATAAAACGATCCCGACTGCGGAGGCAGATGCATCAGATAACGCACCGCTGCAATCACAACCAGAACAACAACAATGCCAAGGGCCGCGGCCATGCCCGCGTTGATGCGCGCCGAAGTTTCGACTCCATTCAAGTTGAGCAATGTGAAAAAAGCTGCAAAGAAAATGACGAACACGACGTACGGAATTCCCGGAAGAAAATTCTGCGCCGCCTTGCTGCACCAGATAATGCAGATCAGAGGATTCAGAATGTAATCCATCGCCATGCACCAGCCGGTAAGATAGCCGAGGCTGGGGTGCAGTTCCTTGCCAACATAGATGAAAGCCGAGCCGCCCTGGGGATAGACGCGAGCCATGCGCCCGTAACTGACCGATGTGAAAAGCATGGCGACCATCGCGCACAGGATTGCCGTGACAACGTGCCCGCGCGCAACCTGATAGATCACACCGAAACTCGGCATCGGCGCTGTTGGCTGGATGAGGACGATGCCATACAGCAACAAATCCCAGAAGCTAAGGCTTCGCCTCAGTGTTACCTGCCCCGCACTCACGGTCGCGGCCTCACCAGACATGCGCTTCCCCTCTCACTTCGCGGGAGATCCAGCAGCAGCCATAGCCTTGCCCGCTGAAAGCCGCAACGTCTGCTCCATAACATTCCACCCGGACACGACCACCGACGCACCCTCAGGAGCATGGGAGGGCAATGTGGTAGTAAGCACCCGCGACTCGCCCGGCATCAGTTCCACATAGTTATCGGACCACACCGCAGGCACTATATTCTCGCCGCGAGCGTCGTGCGCCGCGACCGCTACTTGAAACGCTAATACCTTCGATTCATTATGTAACCGTACCTGTACCGTTTTCCCATTTTCCGCAGAAATCGCATGAGCCTCGACCTGAGCTTTCGGCAAAGACATCAGCTCCGTCATATCTTCCTGCTGAATCGCCGGCGTATGCGTGTAATCCGTCTTGCTCCAATCAAATGTGGTCAATGTAGAGGGCACCCAGTAAAAGTTGCGACTGACGATTTCCCCTGACTCATTCTTCAGCGTCAAATCGACAAAGTAAACTTTTGAAGCCGCAGCCAACGCATCATCCGGTATCGAGATCACACGCTGCGAAGTATCCGCATCCACCGTAATGTCCGACTCTTTGCTGAAAAGCTCCTTAAGATTAAAGTCATACAGTTTCGCCGTCACGCTAAGACGAGCCGACGGCTGGTACGTACTGTTGACCACGACAACGCTGTGATCATCGTACGAATACTGCACATGCAGTGGCTCACACGCCTTCTTAGTGCCGTAGTAACCGCCGCCCGCGTCCAGGTAATAGTCATACAAGTGCCAGATATTCGAAGGCCACGCATTGTTCAGCATCCACTGGATCACGCCGGTCGAAGTGTATTTATTTCGCGAATAGGCCTCAAACATTGCGCGCTCGCCGTTATATGTCATCGCCTGCGCAATGCGAACATAATCTTTCAAGTTGTCCGGCGCGGCATACGTCGCCTTCATCGCGCCATCAAATACTGTGAGCGTCTTGAATCCACCGCCTCCATTGTGCAACGCCCACGAAGCACTCGTCGCCGGCCACATCTGATCTTCAGGAATATATTTACGCAGGCTGCCGATGTTCGGAATCGCCGGCCCCGGGCTCGTCTCCGTATTAAATCCATAGCCGCCGCCATGCTTGTCTTTGTCCACATACCAGTACGACGGAGCCACATAGTCATACGGCCCGCTCATCTTCACGCCGCTCTTTCCGCTGACAGTCGTCGGAGTCGCCGATGCAGACGACAAGGTCGGATTCGGCCAGTGCATCTGCGCTTCTACATCGAGATACATCTGCTCCACATCAGCCGGAGGCGGGTTGTCACTCCCATTCAGCCACACCAGCAAGCTCGCATGGTGACGGATGCGCAGCATCTGTGCCTGTAGCGAAGCCTTCGCCACCTGATAGTTCTCCGGCGTCCAATCCTTCCAGCGCTCCCACCGGTCACAGCAGCACCAGCCCAACATCACGAGAACTCCCTGCTCGTCGGCAAGCTGAAAAAAGTCTTCCGTCTCCAGCTTGCCTTCCAGGCGAATGGTGTTCAGATGCATGTCGCGCACCAGCATGAACTGGTCGCGCAGCCGCTTCGGATCTTCGCGCAGCAGCATGTCCGGCGACCAGCCAGCACCGCGAATTAAAATCGGCTTGCCATTCACACGAAAGAGCCGGTAGCCCTTGTCCGTAAACTCAGACGTAATCTCCCGAATCCCGAATCGCACCGACTGCTCATCGGAAGCCTTGCCATCTTCGACAAAGCGCAGAGTGAGCGTCTCCAGATGCGGTGTCCCCATCTGGTAAGGCCACCAGACCGTAGGATTTTTGATCTGCAGCTGCTTGTAAGTTTCAGAGTCAAAGACGACCGTCTTATCTTCATGCGCGGTAAGTTCGATTGGCTGCTCGATGCGAATTCCTGCAACCGTGCCAGTTACAATTCCATGCAAGGCTTTGTCGGTTGCGTTATGCAACTGCGCATACACAGTCAGATTCGCCTGCTTGAGCGAGGCATCTGTAAAGTGTGTCACCGCCATCGGAGATCGCAGCGCAACCGGCCCGCTCGTCACCAGGTCAACCGCGCCCCACAACCCCATGTCCTTATCCGGAGGACATGGATTCCAGTCGACCCAGTTAATGCCCAGGTCTTTCTCCGTTGGCGCGAATGCTTCTACCGCAACAACATTCGTCCTACCGGCAACTAGATTGTCGGTAACGTCGAATTCATAGGTCCGATACGCGCCAGCGACCTGCGAGGAATCCGCGATCCGCTTGCCGTTGATCCAGATGTCAGCGCGGTAATTGATGCCCTTGAAACGCAGCCACAGCGTGCGTCCTTTTTCCGATGCGGGTACCACAAACTCTTTGCGATACCACCAGCCACAGTGATACGGACTGTCCTCTGACATGGGAAGGCGCGCGAAAATGCCACCAACCGGATATGTCATTCCCGGAAGGTCGCGCAGATTCGTGCCAAAGTAAGGATCTTTATAGAGACCAGCGGCCACCTGCGCGGACACCACCGTCGCTGGCACTGCCGTCTCATACCAGCCCTCGGGGTGATAAGCCGCGGTCGAGATCGCCTCACCCGCGTCCTGCATCTTGCATGCAGATTGCAGGCGCCAACCTTCATGAAGAGGCATCGCAGCAGAAGCAGCGAGCGGCACCATGAAACTAAACATCAGGGCAGCAGCATAGCCCGCCAGCTTCTTCATCATGCAGATACTTTCCTCCAGCGACTCGTCTCTAAAAATTGAATTTTAGCCCTAGCCGCACGACAGCGTGCTTGGCCTCCCAATTGGGCGAGCCTGGCCAGCCATCCGGCCTACAGCCAAGCGCCCGCGCCGTCTTGCGAATATGTTCCTTGGTCCGCGCGGCCACGTAGCGCGAAAGCGGCGCCTCATTCAGAACGATAGAAACCGTGGAGGGCGAGAAGCCGCTCTTACGAGCCACGTCGAGAATCGTTACGCGGTTACTTGTCTGCCTGCGCCCAGCCAAAACAATACGTCCTTAGAAGAATCGTGGTGCGTGTGAATCCCAAAGCATAGCACCCGCACCCAACTCCTTTCAGAACATCCGCTGAGTCACGAACCGCTACACCATTTCAGCCGCGGCGGGCCGAATCGCAATCTCCATCGTCTGCGTTCCCAGCCGGGGATGTTTCGCCGTCAGCCGCACCGTGCCTGCTTCTTCCTTCGCGCGAATCCACACCGCTCCCGTTCCTCCAATCAGGCCAAACGGATTATCCCCGATCAACTCCGCCGGGCCCTCAAGCGTCAGCACGATCGGATCATTCGCAAACGGACGAATCGCATCGAATTCGTCGGTCACACGCAGAACAACTCGCGTCGTATCGGTCCCATCGGCGGCTAGTTCATGATCATCTGCGACGATGGCAAACTTCTGATCGACGCCCAGCCCCGAGAGCGTCTTCGACGCCACCTGCTTCCCATTCAGATAGCCGTCAATGCGCAAATCGTCCCATTTCGCGTCCTCGTACTTCGTTAAATCCACGCTGAACGGCGCATACTTCAAATGATCGAACTGCGCTCGGTCCGGATCGACCTCGGCAAACTGCGTCCACTCGCCCTTGTTCCTCATTGAAAGCTTCAGGTGATCGCAATTCGAGCAGATCATCGCAACCGTAAAGTGGATGGACTCATCGCCCGAAGCCCAGTGAAATGCGGGCTCCAGCACCACTTCTTCATCCGGATCGCATTGCGACTTGTAAAACCCCGCAGCAACCTTCGGCTCGCGGAACATATCCAGCACGCCGTGATAGCAGATGCGGTCACCCGAGCCAAAATCATAGTGCGTGTTGTAATCGAAGGCGCACCAGGCAATGCCGCCTGCATACTGTGGATTCGAAGCCAGCTGGTTATGCACGCGTGCATGGCGAATCGTGTGCTCGCGTTGCCGCTCGTTTGCGTCAATCGTCTTGGTCGGAAACGTGTGTCCCACAAACTCCGTGTTCAGATAGCGCGGATGGTTCGGCGGCTTCAGCGGCCAGCCAAAATCGTTCATCGTGAACACATCTTCCAGAAACTCTGATTCCTGAAAATAGCGAATGCCGCCCGTCTGCCGCGTCGGATCGAGCTTGTGCGCCATCGCATTCGTGCGCACGTAAAAGTCGTGATTGTCACGCGACTCGTTGATGCGCACGCCCCACAACACAATCGACGGATGGTTCCAGTCGCGCCGGATCATTCGGCTCACGTTGTCGACGGAAATATCCTGCCACGCAAGGTCGCCGATATGCTGCCAGCCGGGAATCTCCTCCAGCACCAACAGCCCGTACTCGTCGCACGCGTCGAGAAAATGCCGCGACTGCGGATAGTGCGACGTGCGCACAATATTGCAGTGATACTGCTTGCGGAGAATATAGGCATCGCGCCGCTGCACGCGCCCCGGCATCGCCTGCCCAACGAATGGAAACGTCTGGTGCCGGTCCAGCCCGCGCAGCTTGATCACCTTGCCGTTCAACTCAAACCCGTGATCGGTAAACTGCGCCTCGCGAAACCCAATCCGCCGCGAATCTTCATCCACAAGCTGCGAGCCGCGCAGCAGACGCACCTTTACGCTATAAAGTTTGGGGCTCTTCAAGTCCCAAAGCTCGATCCCGTTCAGCTTCCCGAACGCAACAACATAACTCGACGGCTCAGCGGCAGCCGCTGACGCCGGGACCTTCTGCGTAGCCTTCGCGACCACCTTGTCGCCATCCAGCAGCGTGGCCTCCAGGGTCAGACCATCGCGCGACGGCTCCAGATGCTGCACAAAGCACTGCACGTCGAGCGAAGGATTTCCGCTCATCACATCCTTCGGCTGCGCGAAAATATTCTCGATAAACGTCGCCGGCACCACGCGCAGCGCCACCTCGCGATAGATCCCGCCAAAGGTCAAATAGTCGATCTGGTATCCAAATGGAGGAATATCCGGCCTCTCCGTCGAATCCACTTCAACGGCCAGCACGTTGTCGCCGTCAAAATTCAAATGCTGCGTCAGATCAAACGAGAACGGCGTATACCCACCCTTGTATTCGCCCAGCCGCTGCCCATTGATCCACACAGTCGAGGCCGTCATCACGCCTTCAAAATCAACAAAGACGCGCTTCCCCTTCGCCTCCGCAGGCACACGAAACTTCCTGCGATAGAGCGAAACAAACTCATAATCCTTGTCATCGAACCCATGCCAGGGCAGCGCCACATTCGTATGCGGCACCACCACACGATCAAACTTCGAATCGTCGAATGCCGCCTCGTGCCCGCCATCCACCACCTTCGGGCTGTACCGCCAGCCGCGATTCATCGCCAGCACCATCCGGCCACCCGCACTTTGCTCCTCGGCAAATACGTTGCCCCTAACCGCCGCTCCCGCAAGCAGCGCACCACTCGTCTTCATAAAATCCCGTCGATCCATCACTTCCTCACTATGCAACCGCTTTCATTCCAAATGAACGATACACGATTGCGCGAGCCTCTGACGAGTCGAAACAAGATGTGGCCAGCGGCGGCGCAGTAGGCGCAAATCCGTCACAATTCCTTCGACGACACATCTTCCCGTCGTTTATCATCCTCCCGCTATGTCAAATGCTATTGTTCATTTCGAAATCCCCGCCGACGACGTGCAGCGTGCCAAGAAGTTCTACGAAGACGCCTTCGGCTGGAAGATCAGCGACCCGTGGAACATGAACTACTTCCTCGTCGAGACCCGGGCAGACGGTGAAGTCGGCATCAACGGAGGTCTGATGCCGCGCATGAATCCCGGCCAACCCTTCATGAACTACATCGGCGTCCCCGACATCGACGAAGCCTGCAAGAAGGTCGAAGCCGCAGGAGGCGCCATCGTTCTGCCGAAACAGGAAATCGGCCAGAGCATGGGCTGGATCGCCGCCTTCAAAGACACCGAAGGAAACATTCTCGGCTTCCACCAAAGCCCACAGAAACCGGCCTGACCGCTACCAGCTGAATCGCACCAACGAAACACCCTGCCGCGGCAGCGAAAAGCTCAGATCGATCGCGGCGGACTTCACATCAACCCACCGCGGCGAATCCTCGAGCTGTAACCCGCCCGCGGCCTTCAGCTGGGCATACTGCTCCGCAGTAGGATTCTGCGGCGACCCCATTTGCTTCCACACGGTATAAGCATTGCTGTGCGCGTCATCGATCCTGTAGTGCTCGACCAGCACTCGCCGCGCCGTCGCCGGAAAACCCTTCACCGAAAGGTCGACATCAGCCGACGAGCCGGGCAAGTCATCGTCGTGATAGTTCCACAGCATCACCGCAGCCTCGCCGTCGGCAGCCGTCGCCACCGCATCCACATCCGGCTGCTGCCGCACTCCCGTTTTCAGAACGTCATCGAGCGGCACGCTGCCGCTGCTCTGCACCCGCACGCGATTCCCAGCCATCAGCCCGGCCATGCGAAAAAGATTGATCACCGGCTTGTCGATCCCATTCGTCGAGAGCGTGCGAAAGCCATCAAAATAAGGCTGGACCTCAAACTCAAAAGCCCAGGTCAGCATGCTGATCAGGTTCACCTGATACCGATCCCGCAGCTCAAAGAGCTCCTTCATCGCCGCAGCCGTATACGCCGGATACAGCGTGCCATTTCGATACGCGTTATGCGGATATTTCCTCGATGAGCAAGCCGCACAACCCTCCGGATCGGCCTCGCTCAAAATAATCGGCAGCTTCGCAAACTGCGGGAACTTCCGAACGATAGCAAAACCCGTGGCCGCATTCTCCAGTTCCTTGTTGAGTCCCATCTGCACGTGGTCCTCAACAATATTCGGGCTCCCCTTCACATGGAACGAAATAAAATCCAGCGGAATCGCACCGCCCGTCGCCGCACTCTTATCTTTCGCGCAGTGCTGTAAAAGAGCCTCCAGAAACTGTTCTGAATGACTCCCCGGATTCGGCCCCGTCGTCGCCGGCCCGCCCACGCGAGCATTCGGAATCGCCTTCCTCACGCCCGCGACCGCATAGTCATAGAGCTTGTCGTACTCCTCCTGCGTACCGTGCCAGTAAAAGATATCCGGCTCGTTCCACACTTCCCAGTACCAGGTAGCGACAGTATCCGTGCCATATCGCTGCGCCAGGTGAGCCGCCACCTGATGCACCAACTCACCCCAGCGCGCATAATCCTTCGGAGGAAACGACCATCCTTCCACGTCACCCGGCTTTGTCGGCCACGGTATGTGATACGGCTCCGGATGACTCGACAGCGCCTTCGGCATAAAGCCCAGCTCCACCATCGGACGCACACCGGCAGCTTTATACGCATCAAAAATCCCATCGAGAATCGTCCAGCTATACACAGGATTGCCCTGCGCATCCTCGGTATATACGTTTGTCGAACTCCACTTCAGCTCGGGCTTTCCATCCCCGCTTGCCAGCAAAAAGTGCGCGCGAACATTCACCGGAACCGGACTCAGATCATGCAGCTCGCGCAACAGCGCCTGCCCATTTTTCGTCGTCGTGTAATTCGACTCATCGTAGCCGAACCAGCTGTAAATCGGCGTGAACGGGCCTTCCGATGCGGAAAGATCAACGCTGACGTGAGCCTGAACCTGCGCTCGCGAAACCAAAGCGAACAGCAGCGGAATAAGAAAAGAAACACGGCGCATCATCGTCATCCTCGGCTTCCATCAAGTCTCACAGAAACCAGTACGATCCTTCCACCGCATCAAGCCTTTTTCTGAGAGCTCCGCCACATCGTAAACATAATTGCGGCAGACGCGAAAGCTGGGATAGTCAGCGTCAGCAACCCGCGTTGATAATCGCCCGTAAAGTCCTTCGCCAGCCCCATCCAGTAAGGACCGATGAAGCCGCCAAGCATTCCGATCATATTCATCGCCGCAATGCCCGCCGCCGCCGATC
>Ga0207028_1139_pt1 | contig 15663 bp, 9 predicted proteins | sample Alteio_BWMinCont_41_FD_153287 | JGI IMG/M metagenome (GOLD analysis project Ga0207028, IMG submission 153287) | Enriched cells from forest soil in Barre Woods Harvard Forest LTER site, Petersham, Massachusetts, United States -... | ecosystem: Environmental > Terrestrial > Soil > Temperate forest >... | reverse complement strand
TGATTTTCACTCCACGAAAAACCGTGCTGTCCAATACCAATTGCCCATAAAGGATAGAATTCTATTATTTCATTAGTTTCTACGTTAGTCAACGAAAACCTACAAATATTCATCGCCATACTTGGCTCTTCAAACCCATAGAAGATCAGCTTGTGCTTTTTATCCGGTGAATATTGCTCTACTTTTTCATTCATACTATTTATAAATCTCTACACCGTCAGCTTCTTATACTTTATCCTTTTCGGCGCAATATCCCCTAATCGTTTTTTCCGATTCTCTTCATAATCCGAATAATTGCCTTCAAAAAAGTAAACCTGGCTGTTGCCTTCAAACGCCAGGATGTGCGTACATATCCTATCTAAAAACCACCGGTCGTGACTGATCACTACCGCGCAGCCGCCAAAGTTTTCTAGGGCTTCTTCAAGTGCACGCAATGTGTTTACGTCAATATCATTCGTAGGCTCATCCAATAACAAAACGTTGGAGCCCTTTTTCAGGGTAATAGACAAATGCACCCGGTTACGTTCCCCGCCTGACAAAATGCCCACCTTTTTTTGCTGATCGGCGCCGTTAAAATTGAATTTGGAAACATAGGCCCTTGAATTGATTGGTTTGTTGCCCACCAATATGGTTTCCTGACCATTGGTAATATTTTCCCAAACCGATTTATTAGGATCAAGGTCATCATGCAATTGGTCAACATATCCTAAGGCAACAGTTTCACCAACACGGAAAGTTCCTGCATCAGGTTTATCCTGCCCGGTAATTAAGCGGAACAGGGTTGTTTTACCAGCGCCGTTAGGGCCGATAATACCTACAATCCCTGCAGGCGGTAATGAAAAACTTAAATTATCAAACAATAGCTTATCGCCATAAGATTTACTTACCGCATTAGCTTCTATCACTATATTACCCAAACGCGGGCCAGGCGGAATAAACAGTTCCAGTTTATCTTCCCTGTCCTTTGTTTCTTCGGATGCTAATTTGTCATAGTTTGATAAACGGGCCTTTGATTTGGCATGCCGGCCCTTTGGCCCCATGCGCACCCATTCCAGTTCGCGTTCAAGGGTTTTCTGGCGTTTGCTTTCTGTTTTGTCTTCCTGGGCCAAACGTTTCGCTTTTTGATCGAGCCACGAGGAATAATTTCCCTTCCATGGGATGCCTTCTCCCCTATCAAGTTCCAGTATCCATCCGGCAACATTATCCAGAAAGTAACGGTCGTGAGTTACAGCTATCACAGTACCTTTATATTGCTTTAAATGCTGCTCCAGCCAGTCGATAGATTCAGCGTCCAGATGGTTGGTTGGCTCATCTAATAACAAAACATCTGGTTCCTGTAATAAAAGGCGGCACATGGCCACGCGGCGGCGCTCGCCACCTGATAATACGGCTATTTTAGTATCCGGATCAGGGCAGCGGAGGGCATCCATTGCCCGCTCCAGTTTAACATCAAGCTCCCAGGCATTTACTGCATCAATTTTATCCTGCAGTTCGCCCTGCCGGGTCATTAGCTTATCCATTTTATCGGCATCGCCGTAATATTCCTCCAAGCCAAATTTTTCATTAATATCTTCGTATTCTTTTAATAAGGCTGTGGTTTCAGCAACCCCCTCTTCCACAACTTCTTTTACCGTTTTGTTGGGGTCAAGCTCCGGCTCCTGGCTCAAATAGCCAACGGTATACCCAGGCGAAAAAACAACTTCGCCTATATTAGTCTTGTCGATCCCTGCTATAATTTTTAATAAGGACGATTTGCCGGAGCCATTTAAACCTATAACACCGATCTTAGCACCATAAAAAAAAGATAAATAGATGTTTTTTAATACTGTTTTTTGCGGGGGATAGACCTTACTAACCCCTGCCATTGAAAAAATTATTTTTTCGTCTGCCATTGTATAATTAGTGAATTGTTGAATTAGTGAATTAGTAAATTTGGATTATTGACCTATTCCGGATTGTGGAAACAAATATGAGCGAAATTATGCTTTTAGCAAATCATTTGCCGATGAATTTTCGTATAACATTTATTAATGTGACTGAGGTTTTATTGAGTTGGATTATTTGGCTAAGTTTTGAATTTAAATCAGTTATTAATATTTTTACATAATCAACACTCATCTAACCAACTTAATCAACATTTTTGTAACTAATGTTAATGCCGTATTGTCATAACATTGACTAATTTGTCGGTTATTGTCACCTTTATGTTAATTAGAACGTATTGTAATTAAACCATTTGATTGTCAAAATATCAAATAGATATAAATAAATGATTTTTTTATAAAAAATCATTGCAATTGTGGGTTTTATTTATAAAATTGCTAAAAAAAGTTTAAGTTTATCCCATCGCATATCATCGCAGTGTCTGCTTTACAGGTAAGTTTAAATCTTGGCAATAATATTGTTGATATGTGTAAAACAAAGTCGCCCTGATTATTGAAACAAATTAATACATTAGGGCGTTCATAAATCGGAAGGATATATATGGAAGCTAAATTTTCGCCGCGGGTTAAGGACGTTATTCAGTATAGCAGAGAGGAGGCCCTGCGCCTCGGACATGACTATATTGGCACGGAGCACCTTTTGTTGGGCTTGATAAGGGACGGGGACGGCGTAGCAATTAAATTATTGAAGGAATTGACTGTTGATACAGCCAAATTAAGGCGTTCTGTTGAGGATGCTGTAAAAGGGACTATCGGTACAAACGTGCATATCGGCAGTATCCCGTTAACCAAACAAGCTGAAAAAGTTTTAAAGATCACTTACCTGGAAGCAAAAATTTTTAAAAGCGATGTAATAGGGACCGAGCATTTATTGCTCTCAATCCTGCGTGATGAAGATAACATCGCATCGCAAATATTAATGCAGTTTAATGTGAATTACGAAATTTTCAAGAGCGAAGTTGAATCGCATAAAAACGATGTGACAGATGAAATGCCTGGATCACCAACCGGCGGCGATGATGATTTTAAAGAAGAAGAATCATTCAGCCAGCCAAAGAAAGTATCCGACATTAAATCAAAAACACCGGTATTAGACAATTTTGGCCGCGATTTAACCAAAGCTGCCGAAGATGGCCGTTTGGATCCTATTGTTGGTCGTGAAAAAGAAATTGAAAGGGTATCGCAGATCCTTTCACGCCGTAAAAAGAACAACCCTATATTAATAGGCGAGCCTGGCGTTGGTAAATCGGCCATTGCCGAAGGGTTGGCATTGCGCATAGTACAGCGTAAGGTATCGCGTGTTTTGTTTAACAAACGTGTGGTTACGCTTGACCTTGCCTCACTTGTTGCCGGCACAAAATACCGCGGACAGTTTGAAGAACGCATGAAAGCGGTAATGAACGAACTGGAAAAATCACCTGATGTTATTTTATTTATCGATGAAATACATACTATAGTTGGTGCAGGCGGCGCATCTGGATCACTCGATGCATCGAATATGTTTAAACCTGCTTTGGCACGCGGTGAGATACAATGCATTGGGGCTACTACTTTAGATGAATACCGTCAGTACATTGAAAAAGACGGCGCTTTAGACCGTCGTTTTCAAAAAGTAATGGTTGAGCCGGCTACACCCGATGAAACCATCGAGATACTGAACAGAATAAAAGAAAAATATGAAGAGCACCATGGCGTTACCTATACACCAGAGGCTATTAACGCCTGTGTTACTTTAACTACAAGGTATATAACCGACCGCTTTTTACCGGATAAGGCTATTGATGCTTTGGACGAATCAGGTTCGCGTGTGCACTTAACCAATATCCATGTACCTCAAAATATTTTGGATATTGAGCAAAAGATCGAGTTGATCAAGATCGAGAAAAACAAAGTGGTACGCAGCCAGAAATACGAGGAAGCGGCTAAACTGCGTGATACCGAAAAACATTTGCTCGAAGAACTGGAGCAGGCGAAAGCAATTTGGGAAGCCGAAACAAAATCAAAACGCTATACAGTTACCGAAGATAATGTTGCCGAAGTTGTATCCATGATGACCGGTATCCCGGTTCAGCGTGTTGGCCAGGCCGACAGTCATAAACTGTTGAATATGGCCGAAACCGTAGGCAGTAAAGTTATTGGCCAGGAAGAAGCTATAAAGAAGCTAACCCGCGCTATACAAAGAACACGTGCAGGGTTAAAGGACCCTAAAAAACCTATTGGTTCATTTATTTTCCTGGGGCCTACAGGTGTTGGTAAAACAGAACTTGCAAAAGAACTTTCAAGGTTTATGTTCGATACCGAGGATGCCCTGATACAGATTGATATGAGCGAATACATGGAAAAATTCGCCGTTTCACGTTTGGTTGGAGCGCCACCGGGCTATGTTGGGTACGAAGAAGGCGGACAGTTAACTGAAAAGGTACGCCGCAAGCCTTACGCCGTAGTATTGCTGGACGAAATTGAAAAAGCACACCCTGATGTATTCAATATACTGTTACAGGTATTGGATGAAGGCCAGCTGACCGACTCATTAGGACGCAAGGTTGATTTCAGGAATACCATCATCATCATGACCTCGAATATTGGCGCACGCCAGTTGAAAGACTTTGGTCAGGGTGTTGGTTTTACCACCAGCGCAAAAACTACACAGGCCGATTCTCATTCGAGAGGTGTGATCGAGAACGCGCTTAAACGTGCCTTCGCCCCTGAGTTTTTAAACCGTATTGATGATGTGATCGTGTTTAACTCTCTTGGAAAAGAAGAAATATTCAAGATCATTGATATTGAATTAGCGTACTTGTTTAACAGGGTACATATGCTGGGTTACAAAATTGAGCTTACTTTAGGCGCTAAAGAGTTTATTGCCGATAAAGGTTATGATTCGCAATTTGGGGCACGGCCTTTAAAACGTGCTATCCAGAAATACCTGGAAGACCCGATTGCCGAAGAAATATTAAAAGGCGAACTTGGTGAAGGTGATACTATGGAAATAGACTTTGATAAAGAAAGCGGCGAAATAAAAATTGTTGCCAAAAAAGGCGAAAGCAAAAAGCCCGAAGAAGAAGAGCAGAAGTAATTTAGTAGTCCGAAAGTCAGGGAAGTCCGAAAGTCGGAAAGAAGCTGCAATTAATGTTTCGGAAAAATAACCTAAGATAAAACCCCGTTGTGAAAGCATTACGGGGTTTTTTATTTAGACAATTCCATTTATTTATGGCTTTAACAAAATCTCAGTATTCTTTGTGCGTCCTTCGCGATCTCCGTGGTAAAAAAATACTTACATTCACATTTGATGCAGTGTGTATTTCCCCCCGTCAATTTGTCATCATCCCACCCCACGGCACGTAATCGGGCATTATATCTTTGTATAAAACAAGACATCAACTAATAAATACACCTTAAAATGAGAAAGCTAAAATTACAAATGCAATTATCCGTAGATGGATTTGTTGCAGGGCCAAACGGCGAAATGGATTGGATGACCTGGAACTGGGATGACGGAATTAAAAACTACGTAAACGATTTAACCGATAGCATTGACTGCATCCTTTTAGGCGGGCACATGCCTTCAGGTTTCATTCCCTACTGGGAGTCGGTTGTAGCCGATAAAGAAAACCCGCAAAACAGGGGTATTGGCGAATATGAATTCGGCAAAAAAATGATTGATACGCCTAAAGTGGTGTTTACAAAAACAATTGAGAAATCAATATGGGACAATACTGTACTGGCCAAAGGTGATATTACAGAGGAAGTAAACAGCTTAAAAGCACAACCGGGAAAAGATATTATTACCTACGGTGGCGCCAACTTTGCTTCTAATTTAATAAAGCATAAGCTTATTGATGAGTATCATCTGTTTATAAACCCTACCGCTATTGGCAACGGCATGACCATCTTTAAGGAAATAGGCCAAAACCTAAATTTGAAGCTGGTAAAAGCTACCCCCTTTGATTGTGGAATTGTAGTGCTCTGCTATGAACCGGCCAGTAATTAATTAATTTGATGATTTGAAAATTTGAAAATTGGGGTTTGTCTCCATCTCCAATTTTTCAAATCATCTCATTTTCAAATTCTTTTCTCCACCCTATCATAAAAGCCGCCAAAGGTGTTCGTTTTAACGCCTTCCTCTTTAAAAAAGTCACCGGGGAAACCTAATTGGATGGCACTTACTTCATCTAATTTTTGAAGGTGTTCTTTATTAAGGTTAACATCAATAGTTTTAAGGTTATCTTCCAGCTGGCTTACTTTTGTCGCCCCCACTACCGGGATTGATGAAAACCCCTGTTCCGTAGTCCATTTTAAAGCGACATTGCCTGGTGAAATGCCCAGTTCATTGGCAATGCTTACTACTACTTTTGTAATATTTGTATTGCGGTCATTAAGGCGGCTACTTTCGGGTTTTATACGTCCATGCTCTCCGCGCAGGTATTTGCCGGTTAATGCGCCGCCACCGAGGGGTGCCCATGGGGTGACAGTCATCCCAAAATGTTTGGCCATAGGTATCAGTTCCCGTTCGGGGGTGCGTGCAAGCAGGCTATACTCAACTTGTAAAGCAACAAACTGGCTCCAGCCCATCAGTTCGGCCATTGTGTTTCCTTTAGCAACTACCCACGCTGGTGTATCACTAATAGCTGCATAGTTTACTTTGCCCTGCCTTATCAGGTCGTCCATCCCTCTCAAAACTTCATCAACAGGTGTCAGGCCATCCCATATATGGAGGTAAAGCAAATCAATAAAATCAGTTTTCATCCGTTTAAGGCTTTCCTCCACACTGCGCATCATGTTTTTGCGGTTATTACCTGATGCGTTCGGATTGGTGAGATTATCTTTTAAAGTATATTTTGTTGCCAGCACAAAATAGTCCCGGTCGTGCTTGCTGATATACTCGCCTATTATTTTTTCACTGGTACCCAGTTTATAAATATTGGCGGTGTCAATAAAGTTGCCCCCAGCCTTAGCGAAGGTATCCATTATGGCAAAGCTGGTCTCCTTATCAGCACCCCAGCCCGCTTCGGTGCCAAAACCCATAGTGCCGAGACATAATTCTGAAACTTTAAGACCTGAACGGCCCAATAATTTGTATTTCATCAAATTGATGTTTTAAATGAATTGAACAAATATCAGGTATTAATGCTGAAAGGAAAAGGCGTATTTATAATAACGGTTACGCGATGCGGGATGTTGAAAACAATATAAGCAGGCAATTGTAATTTATTTTAGGAAATGTTATTGCCATGAAAATCTTAAATATTCATAAAACCATTAAGGCAGAAGAGTTAATAACCCTACTTGATCAAAAGCTCAACCCGTTATTTCACCACCAAAGGCACAGCGATGATATTAGCTTTATAAATGAAAATAAGGAAGGAGTTGTTGAGATTTCGTGTCCTGAAATATATGAAGGTTTTTTGTTCAGGATTGAAATAAAAGGTATGGAACTGCACATTACCCGATCTGTAGATTACATCGATGATGTTAATTCCCTTACGGTGGAGTCAATACTTAACGAATTGTTTAAAGAAATAGCAGCAGATGGTAATGTCACCTTTGTTTTAGAAGGTTAGTTGTTAACTTAATCAACCCAATCAACTACTCACTTAATCAACCAACCTACCCGTTTATCCAACTGAATTTATAATCAAGCATCGGGTTTTTCATTCTCTCGGCAACGCGCAATAAACGATTGGGAAGGTTCAAAATATAGTCACGAGCCTTTTCACCAGTCTCGCTTAAATCAGCAATGCTTTCAATATGCCAGTCTTCTATTAGTTCCTTTAAAATATCAACGTAATCAATGGCGGTGTAAACACCCAATCGCTGTGCGGCATCAGTAAAATGCCCAAAGGTCTGGCCAATTTTTAAACCAACTTCGCGCAAAAGATGCGCCGGCATAACAATCTTTTTACGCATCATATCTTCAAATGCCAGCATGGCTTCGTTAGGGTCAACTTCAAATATCTTTTCAATAAAATATTTGTAAGCTTTTGCATGCCGGGCCTCATCACCGGCAATTACACCGCACATTTTTGACAGCAAAGTATCACCATCTTTTTTTGCCTGAGAGGCAACACGCCGATGAGAAACATTGGTCGCGAGTTCCTGGAATGACGTATATATAAAGTTTCGGTAAGGATCATGGCCCGTGCCTATATCAAAACCATCAGCAATAAGGTACTGGGTTGATATCTCCATCTTACGCATGTTTACACGACCCGACAGGTATAAATATTTGTTAAGCAAATCACCATGGCGGTTTTCTTCACCGGTCCAATGTCTTGTCCATTGCATCCAGCCTCCATCCTCGCAATCCGATACGCCCTGTACCATAGTCAACCACGACTCATAAGTTGGCAGTGCCTCTTCTGTTATCGTATCGCCAACTAAAACGGCAATCAAATCATAAGAGAGTCCTTGGGCACTTTCTTGCAGTTCTTTGATTTCACTGAAAAAGGTTTCACGGGAAGAATCTGGCAAAAAATCAGATGGCTGCCAAATCGTATCGATGGGCTTCAAGTATTCATCCTTTTTTTCAAGCATGAACTTCTCAATGTGCATCATCACCTCCCGTCGCTTTTCTTCAAAAAATTCCATATCAACTTATAAGGATGTAAAAGTAGCAATAAATAACTATTTAAATCTATCATTTTTGGTTGGCAATAGCAATAGTTTCTTCCATACAAAAAGGTACGTTTTCAACAGAATGCCTACTTTTAAAAATTGAAAAATTGAAAATATAGCCCTATAAAATGCCATAGATATTTAATATTTCAATACCTGGCCTACAGTCTCCATATACCTGCAACTACTATCAGGACCCGCATATTCATAATAAGTTCTTATTTACTGGAAATGATAGACAAATTGAATTTGTTTGCCCTGCTTTTTACCGTCCGGGCCTTGTCCCTAATTGATTGTTATATCTTTTATTAAGTTTTATCTATAAATCAATGCCACTGGCGTTTTAGTAAACAATTTTTATCATTAAAATTACCTTTATGCTAATTTATTGTGGGGTTAATCCAGTATAAGCTGCATCGCACAATTATATAATATTTGCTCAAAAGGAATGTGTTTATGTTCAAAATATTTAAATGTTACCGGTGGGCCTGATACTTTTATACCCCAGTTTTTTTAAAAGATCAAAATCAATTCCCTTAGGCCATTTTTAGTTATAACATCTTTTTCCCATGTTTGCTACCGTCATAAAGAAACCCCTCGTTATTTAAACTTTTAGCCCTTTTAAAGCCAATTTAAAGGGCGATGGGTGTAGCAGGGTTACTTTTTACGACATTAAATAATATTATTATATTTTATAAAAGCAAATGAGGGTTTATAATAACGGCTATCAAAAGTCTTACAATATGCCTGCTATACGCAATATGTTTAAATGTGCATAAGTATGTTTGCTTGCTTTTTATAATTTTATTTACTTTATGCGAATTAAATTTATCGATAGTTAACTTATATCATAAATTAAGAAAACCTAATAATGTTTGTTCAAATTACTAAAGAAGAGTTTTCAAAAGAAATTTCAAAGAAAGCCTGGTACCAGACTAATAATGTTATCTGGATGATAATTTTTATTTATCCGCTGTTTAGTATTATTGACTTTATCTTTGCAAATACCTTTTGGCTCCAGTTTTTTATAGTACGCATTATAACTGATCTTGTTATTTTAGGGCTCTACAGCTTATTTCAGCGGAAAAATTATAGCTACAGGGTATTACTTCACATCACTCTTTTTTTGCTTTCCATTACCTCAGCATTACTCTGTAATATAGTTGATATTCAGCAATTAAATATTTATTACCTGCTTTTTGCAGCTATTATCCTATTCTTTAATCTCCAGGTATTTTGGGAACCGGTTAATTCGGTTATCCAGGTGCTTTTAGCGCTCTTGCTGCTTGCAATATTTTTTCAATTTTTTAGCGGCTATACATTAGACCTCGTTATTAGCAATGGCGGCCAGTTCTTTTTGATTATTGCTTTAATTTCATGCCTTTTGCCCGGCGCACGTTATAAAATTATCGAACGTGATGTACGTTCACAAATATTGATTGGAAAATCAAATGACCAGCTAAAGGAGCAAAACAGGGACATTAACGAAAAAAATAATATTATTGATGCACAATATGAACAATTGCGGAAATTGGACAGTCAGAAAAATAGCTTCATAAATATTGCCGGCCATGACCTTAAAAACTTAGTCGGGTCTATCATAATGAGCAACAATATGTTAAAAGATGAAGATTACCGTTTAAGCGCTGATCAGGTAGAGCTGATAGGTTATATATCCGAAGCATCTGAAAAAATGCAGTACCTGCTGAATAAGTTAATGGATGTGAAAGAGATCGAATCGGCTGAAATGAAATTTAACCTGCAGTCTTTTGATATCAATACCGAAGTTACCCATGTATTTAAAGGATTAATTGAAACCGCACAGATGAAAAACATTCACCTGGTTGATAACATTTTAAAGCTGCCTTTAAATGTTAACCTTGACCGGGTGTTTGTAGGGCAGGTATTTCAAAACCTGCTATCAAATGCTATAAAATTTTCGCAAACCAACAACAACATCCGGGTGGTAACAAGTTTACAGCGCCAGAAATTTGTTTTTGAGATAATTGATGAAGGTATCCCGATTGGGCAGGAAGAACTTGATATGATGTTTAACAAACTAAAAACCTTAAACGAAGCCTCAAGCCATATAGAAAGCAGGCTTGGCTTAGGGCTTTCAATAGCAAAACTAATGACCCAGGAGATGGGTGGTGAACTATTATATCGCAGTGATGATAATGGCAATTATTTTAGAGTAGAATTTTACGTAATTAATTAATGTTGATAAACCAATGAATAAATTTTTAACCTTATTAGCCATTGTATTTCTTTTAAGTAAGGCGTCATTGGCCCAGAGTATTGTGTCTTTTAAATCGGTGGGACACAATGATGACGCTATTTATGGAATGAGTGGCTCAAGTTCATTTTATGTTAAAATATCCCCATTGGCAGAAATTGAAGGAAGTAAACTGGTATTATATATTGAGCCTTCACAGGCCCTGTTAAAAGAACATTCATTTATTAATGTAATCCTCAACGACAAACCTGTTTATAGCTCCCGTCTTTCAAAAGACTCTATAGAAAAAGTTACAATAAATTTAACCAAAAACGACCTTTCTCCAGATAGGTATTTGAAAATACAGGTTAAAACATTGTTAACAATTACTGATGATATATGCAGGGACCTGGATAACCCCGCTATGTGGCTAAAGGTGAAAGACTACTCGTATTTATCATTACTTACCAATGGTAAAACAGGGATAAATAATATAAATATCAGCAATTGTTTTGATTCAAAAAGGGCAATTGTTTATCCGTCAAACCCAACACTGCATGATCTTAAAGCGGTAGCCTGGGCCTACGCAAGACTTAAAAAAACCCAGAATAAACCAATATTAATTTTTGAGGCCGGCCAGGTACCGGATAGTATAAAGAATTACATAATGGTAGGCAATATGGCCGCACTACCTGATGATAAAAAATCATTAATAAAAGTAAGCCCGCAAACCGGCGAGGGTATTTTCTACCTTGATAAATCAATGAGTACCGAAACTGATACGGTAACACAAATGATTAATGAAAAAGGGAAATTGGTGTCCCATAAATCGATTTCGACTGAAGTTGTGCCCGCTGAAATATTATTTGTATCGGGAGGCGATGATGAAGGTTATGAAAAAGCGATCACCGCCTTAAGTAACATTAATATTTTAAATTCCACTTTTGGCGATTACCTGTTAATTAACCTGGCCCAAAACACTTATTTTAAAACAATTGATGAAAACAGATCAAAATTAACACTGAAACAAGTTGGCGGGTCAAGTGATTTTCTTTCGGGTATTGGTTCATTAAAGAATGCTTACACGTTTAAAAACAGCGATTTTAGCTTTACACCTAAAGAAATCGAAATACGGTTCATTGGAAATTACAGCGGGTTAAACCCCGGCGACAGGGGTTATTTTAATATTTACCTTAACGGCTTATTAATTAGCAGCGAAAAGCTTGATGCATCGGGCAAGTTGAACACATCTGTAACCATTAACCGTTATCAGCACCATAAATATAATACGCTTGAATCCGAATTCAGGTTTTTTCCAACCAATGGTGAATGTAAAAATAGCTTTATAAACTTTTTCGGAGAGGTTGATGTTGATAAATCATACCTTGAATCAAAAAATCCATTTATATCAAATGATTTAAGTTTCTATCAATATCCTGAAGCATTTAACTCTGGTACCACTAAAATAGTAATATCAAAACAAGTTGCTAAATATACCACCGGCGCCGTTGGTGAAATTATTTTTGAACTAAATAACAATATCAATTCTAATAATTTCCCTGAATTTGTATATTCTGATCAGATGCCTGCAGGTGATATGAAGAAATACAATATTATTGCACTATTAGATAAGGATGACCCTTTAATGAAGGAGTTTCCGGATGCACCTATTAAATTTAATAAAAACTTCCGGCTATATAATACCGATAATAATAAAATTGTGTATTCCTTGTCGGATACAGTTTCAACGGGATTGGCGCAAATATTTTACGGGCGCAGCAATAACGCTACTTTAGTACTTACTGCAACAGGGTCACATCAATCTGATGCATTTTTGGCTGCTTCAAAGTCAATTACAGAACAACTTTCAACGCTTTCGAGCAATGTTTGCGTTACGGATGTTAATTCAAATAAATACTTATTCAACATCAATAAATCAAGCGATAACCTTGAGTACGTTGAAACCAAGAGTTCCATTACCCGGTTCTGGGAAAGTTACAACTTATATATATTGTTGGGCATATTGATATTGATATTGCTATCATTCCTTTATGTACGTTCGAAAGTTCAAAGGTCACAGGAATTATATAACGATTAAGTTTTGTTACCCGGTTACATTAATTTAATAATTATGCAAGTAACCTTGTCAATTAAGCCTTGACAAGGTTACCTGATAAATTGTTTTAACACTTTATTGAAATAAAATATGTCAATCCCTGAACTTTTGATTAATGATGGTTTTATCACGCGACGGGACAGGGAAAAGATTGATGATTTTTCGGCCCGGTCAGGGCTCTCCTTTATAAAAATAGCGCTGAATTTTGGTTATATATCCCGTAAAAACTACGAGCGTTCGATGATAAATGCGGGGTACACAAACCAGGAAATAAGGAAGCTCCCTTTTGACAAGGAGGTACTTAGCAAAATAGAGCTAAAATTTGCTGATCAGCACGTAGCATTGCCTTTACGAATTGAAAATAACAGGGTTATAACCCTAATGGCTGACCCAAGCAACCAGCTTTTCCTTGATTTTATCAGGTTTACCTATGATCGCGAACCCGAAATAATCATCGCGTCTGACCTTGATATTGTTTGGTTAAGCCATAAACTTCTGGGCGATAAATATGTAAAATCGGCAGTTTTCGAACTTTTAAACCGCGATCCGGCAAATTCAGCCTTTACAACGTTTTCATCGGGCCAGCTAATATCCCTCTTCCTGTTACTTGGTATTGTAGTTAGCGGCCTGGTGGTAAATTTCAAATTTACATCAATCCTGATTAACGTCATGATAAGTGTATTTTTCCTGGTAGCAATATTATTCAAATTGTTTTTGGCCCTCGTAGGCTCACGTTTTGAACTGCATCAGGCAGTAACCAGGGATGACCTGAGAGAAATTGTTGAGGATGACCTGCCAATATATACTATCCTGTTACCGGTGTATAAAGAAGATAAACTTATTAAAAAACTGATCTGGAATTTACAGGCAATTGATTATCCCCGCGAAATGCTTGATATCAAACTGCTTATTGAAGAGGATGATGATAAAACCCTTAATGCAGTCCGCAACCTTGATTTCCCTGCAATTTTTGAAGTTGTTGTTGTGCCATTCCACATGCCTAAAACAAAACCCAAGGCATGTAATTATGGCCTTCATTTTTCGAGGGGCAAATATTTAACTATTTATGATGCGGAAGATATACCGGATACCGATCAGCTTAAAAAGGTAGTTTCGATGTTTGGTAAATTACCTTCAAATTATATCTGCATACAAAGCGCCTTAAATTACTATAACCGCAATGAGAACTTTTTGACCAGGATGTTTACGCTGGAGTATTCGTACTGGTTTGACTACATGTTGCCCGGCTTAGATACATTGGATATTCCAATCCCTTTAGGCGGTACAAGTAATCATTTTAAACTTGAAAACTTGGTTGAGTTAGGGGCATGGGACCCCTTTAACGTTACCGAAGATGCAGACCTTGGTGTACGCGCTTATGCAAAAGGATATAAAATAGCTGTTATTAATTCGACTACATATGAAGAAGCGAATAACGAACCTATTAACTGGATCCGTCAACGTTCAAGGTGGATCAAAGGTTATATGCAAACCTACCTGGTGCACATGCGGAACCCCGTGGCTTTATGGAAAAAAATTGGATGGAAGGGCTTTTTAGGTTTTAGTTTCTTTATTGGGGCTACCCCCCTTACCTTCCTGGTATACCCATTTTTACTTGCCATATTCATCAGTTATCTTGTATTTGACTTGTCATCCATCAGGACATTGTTCCCTGATTGGGTATTGTTTATGTCTATATTTAATTTAATGGTTGGAAATATATTAATGATATACATAAATATGATGGCAGTATTTAAAAGGCGTTTCTATGAGTTAATCCTTTTTTCAATCGCCAATCCCATTTATTGGTTAATGCATTCAGTTGCGGCGTTTAAAGGCTTGTATCAATTAATTGTTAAACCCTTTTACTGGGAAAAAACTGACCATGGGTTAAGTAAAGTTACCAGCCCGACAAATATTGTTAAATGAGGAACCAGTCAAAATATCTGCTGCTGATCACCCTGTTACTGGCGGTTTACTATGTGGTGCTTGGTGTTTACTTAAGCGGGCTGGGTTATTTTAGCCAGGAAGCTCTGTTTTATGTAGAAAAATCAAAGATAATTGCTGATGGCTTAGGTGACAGGCTAAAGATAATGGGCTTAACTTCGCCCATATTACCGTTCTATACATCATTTATTTTTTCAAAAGTTGGCATTTTTGCCCCTTTAATGGCCTCGGCAATTTGTACAGCATTGCTTTTTTATATGATGTCGATTACTCTTATAAAAAGAGTGAAAGATATTTTTTACATATTTATATTATTGATCATTTTTATATTCCACCCGGGAATATTGTATGCTGCCTGTTCGGGCAAATCAATAGCAATGGTTTTAATATTTTTCTTTCTGTTCTTTCTTAACCTGATTAAATTTTATCGGTCAAACACTACTTTCCATGTATCCATTGCCAGTATTTGCCTTGTTCTGCTCATATTCTGCGATTACAAGTTTATATGGCTTACTTTATTTTTTATCCCGCTCGTATTAGCTATAACTATACAAAGCTTAAATTTGGGTGAACAGGAATCAATATTCAGGCTATTTCTTAGTTTCAATAACCCTTCTTTACGGCGTAAACTGATTAATAAAACTTTTGCGCTTTATATAATATTGTTTGTATTACCATTGGCTTGCGTAATATGTTATAAATTACTCAATCTAACACATTCCAATGATTTAAATTACTCAATTGAAAGCCCTTATGCTACATGGACAGTTTTGGCAGATAAACTTAGTTTCGACCAATTATCAACAAGCTCTGTTTATCAATTGCCG
>Ga0207028_1138_pt1 | contig 15667 bp, 15 predicted proteins | sample Alteio_BWMinCont_41_FD_153287 | JGI IMG/M metagenome (GOLD analysis project Ga0207028, IMG submission 153287) | Enriched cells from forest soil in Barre Woods Harvard Forest LTER site, Petersham, Massachusetts, United States -... | ecosystem: Environmental > Terrestrial > Soil > Temperate forest >... | reverse complement strand
AACGGACTCGAAGTCAGCGCTCCTCTTTATTCGATGAACGACAAAATGCTCGGCGCGGGGGAACCCCTCCGCGTGCAGCCGGGTCAGCGCGTCCTGATGCACCTGCTCAACGCCAGCGCCGCCCAAATTCATCGCGTGGCTTTGCCCGGCCACAAGTTTCAGGTGATCGCTCTCGACGGCAATCCTGTGCCGGCGCCTCAGGCGGTCGATTTCATTGAGATCGCCCCCGGCGAGCGCGTCGATGCCATCGTGGAGATGAATAGCCCGGGCGTCTGGATCTTAGGGGAACTCCGCGATGTCGCGCGGCAATCCGGCATGGGCATCGTGGAGGAGTACGCCAATCAACAGCAGCGCGCGCAATGGACCCGGCCTCCGCAGTCGCGCTGGGACTACACAATCTTCGGCACGGCCTCGCCGCATCCGGCGCCAGACCAGACCATCGACATGGTCTTTGAAAAAGTGCCTGGCGGACCCCATGGAATCAATCACTGGCTGGTCAACGACAAAGAGTATCCGTATGAACGGGAATTCGTGTTGCGGCAGGGAGGCCGCTACCGGCTGGTGTTTCACAATCGCAGCAACGATTCTCACCCCCTGCATATCCACCGGCACCTGTTCGAACTCGTCGAACTCAACGGCAAGCCGACCGCCGGGATCAAGAAAGACACGGTTATCGTTCCCTCATTTGGACGCGCCACGGTGGATCTGGTCGCCGACCAGCCGGGCCTTACGCTGTTTCACTGCCATATCCAGCAGCACATGGACTTTGGTTTCATGGCGCTGTTTCGCTACGCCTGACCACCGCATCGCGTGCAAACCGGGCGATGCTCGATTCTGCGAACACGCCTGGGCGCTCGTTCAGCGGCACATGCTGGATATAGAGTGGTTTGCTGCCACTCGTTACATCGCTCTGCTGCTTGCGGTGACCAGATTCTCCAGCATTCACGGCTTTTTCGCACATTGGAGATAGACGCGAAATATGTAGATGCAATAAAAAGGCTTCTGGCAACTTTCCTAAAAATCATAAAACTCAAACGGGAGGAATCGCATGGCGACGATCGGCGGGAGGTTCCGAGCGCGGCTGTTCATGGGAGCGGCAGCTTCGGTGTTGGTATTCGCGGCGGGGGCAATGGCACAGAATCAAAACTCCAACGACAATCCGTGGCCTTACGCAAGGACGGGCCGTTCAGCGCCTATGCTCGCGGTGGTTGGCGACGTCGCCTGCCAGCCAGGCGAGACGGAGCTCAGTGGTGAGAAGGCGGGTGAAAACTGCGTTGGGGACACCAAACAGAATTTGTACGCATCCCAGGCGGCCACTGCAAAGCAGATTGAGAAAATGAAGCCTGACATCGTCGCACTAGTCGGCGATGAGCAATACCAGGTAGGACAATACTCGGACTTTGAGAACTCGTACGAATTGACCTATGGCGCTTTCAAAATGATCACGCGGCCCGCGCCTGGCAACCACGAGTTTTATGTCGAGCACGGCGCGGTCGGCGTTGCCGGCTACGGCTACTTCTCCTACTTCAACGGCGTCCAGCACAATGCCGACGGAACCTTGAAGACGGCTACGATCGCCGGAAACCCTGACACCGGCGGTACCTTCACTCAACCCGTGCCGTATTCGAATGGACAGGCGGGGCACTTCGCGCAGTCGGGCGGACTCGGAACCGCAGCGGACGGCGGCCCAGTCGGAGTCGGAGATGGCTGGTATTCCTATAATCTGGGCTCCTGGCACCTTATCTCGCTCAATATTGAGTGCGAGACACAACCGGGTGACCAGGGCCTTGAGAATAAGGACGTCCCGTCCAGGGTGCCACGCAGAAATTCAAGTTTGGCGGTGTCCATTTGTTCCCCTGGATTTCATGGGGAAGATCTCATCGTTCCCCTGTGAATGCAAGGGGAGAATTGGGCTGGGTAAGCGCATGCATCCATCTCTAGAATCATCCTTCCAGGATGGATGCTGGAAGCGGGCCAAGGTGGGCCGGCACGTAGGGAACCTTCAGATTGGCGATTTGGCACAAGTTGCGGCACGCCTCTATCCAAAGCCCTGTCGCACCTACTCTGCTCGAACGGCGTCGGCAGGTGAAATCGAACTGGCCCTAAAGGCCGGAACCAACGCGGCAATGAGCGCTGCGAGAGCAAGAGCAATTGTCGCGATAGTCACAATCACCGGATTGTGAGGGTTCACACCGTAAAGCTGGCTATTCAACAGGCGTCCAGCGATTAGAGCTAGTGGAATGCCAAGAGTCAGCCCAAACACCGCGAGGGTCATTGCCGACCGCACGATTAGCACAAAGATGCTCTTGCGATTTGCGCCAAGCGCCATGCGCACACCAATCTCGCTTGTGCGTCGAGCCAAATCGTACGACATCACGCCATATAGCCCGACTGCGGCAAGAGCTAACGAGAGGATGCCGAAAAGTGCCACAAGGCGTGCAATCAGACGCTGCTGATCGAAGGTGGATGATACCTGCTTGTCCATTCTTTGAATCTGACGGATAGGAAGGCGGGGATCAACCGATGCAAAAGCGCCCCGGAGCATCGCATTTGTAATGATCGCGCCGGGATGAGCCTCGACCACAACATCGTGAAGAAAATGCGAGCGTAACTCAGTCGAAGCCGCCATCGATTCCTTGTAAGCAGTCGATTGCGCCTCGGGAAGATAAAAAAACGCGGTTATCGGCTTGTCCAAGTTATAGTTTGCAAATCGCGCGTCTTTGGCTACCCCCACGATTTCGTAATCGGCCGCATAGTTCAGTCCGCCCTTTCCGAAGTGCCGTCCGATCGGGTCTTCGTTCGCAAAGAACTTTCGAGCAAAGGCATCATTGACGACCGCCACATGTCGCGAGTGACCGATATCCTGGTCGGTGATTGCCCTTCCCTTCAGGATTGGATTGCCCAGCGCAGCGAAGTATTCAGGAGTCACTCGCGCCCATCCTGCACCGCTGTCCGCGCTTGGGCCGGGAGCAGGTTTTCCCTCGACGTAGATCGTCTCGTCCCATTCATCTCCACTCTGCGGCGTGTAGAGAGCACATGCGACAGACGCGGTTCCAGGCAAGGCGGACAGCGAGTCGCGAATTCGGCGATAGAGGGAATCAAGTTGCTCAGGCTTATATCCCGCCAACAGCGGATCGATGTTGATCACCGTTCGGAGATCCTGTTCAAAACCGAGATCTTCGCGCTCGAGATGGCTTAGGGTTAGCAGGAGCAGTCCGGATGAAGACACCAATGCAACCGAAATAGCGACCTGGCCCACTACAAGTGCCTTTCGAAGCCGGGATCCGGGATGCCGTGTTGAGCGATTGGCGCCGCGAAGCGCTTCAATGGGGTTTACTCGTGTCGACAGCCAGGCTGGCACAGCACCGAAGAGAACGCACGTAAGGACGGAAAGTGCAAGCGCGAACGCAAGAACCGGAGGCGACGGGAGGGCGGCGATCGGAACTTCAGATGTTGTTTGAAATGCAAGACGGAGAATCATGCGCGTGGTCAGAAATGCTACTCCAAGACCCGCAGCTCCACCCAGGAGTGAGAGCAGAAGGCATTCAGTGAGGGACTCCTGAACTAATCGGGTTCGGCGTGCGCCCAGTGCCAGGCTGAGGGATGTCTGCGGCCGGCGATCCAATCCGCGCACGAGCATGAGGTTCGCCAGATTAATGCAGACGATCAAAAGAACTGAAGCCGCGGCAGCCATCAGTATCCAGAGCCAATCGCCGTACTGAAGCTGCATGAAGGTCATACCGGCTCCGCCTGGCGCCAGATTCAATGACTGTTGCGGAAGCTGAGAGCGCTCTCCTGCACTCATGTCGCCCCAATGAGCTTTGAGCCAATCTTGCAGTTCCATACGCATTTGCGCTTCGATTCCTGCGACAGAACTTCCCGGACGAATCCGTCCAATGACATTGAGCCATGCAACGTCCGTCTTCCGCAGAAGTGAGCTTTCGCCTTTTACCAGAGGTTCGGTCGCTAGTGGCAAGTAGAAATCGGGTGGCAGGTTGGTCAAAGCATGCCCATAGAAATCCGAAGGAGCTACGCCGACAATCGTAAATAGCTTGCCGTTGATGTGGAACAATGCGCCGATAACTGAAGGATCGCGACTGTACTGGTCTCTCCACGCCCGGTAGCTCATCACCGCAACGGGCGGCGCAGCGGAAACGTCGTCGCCGGCAGAAAGAACGCGACCGGCGATGGCGCGAATGCCGAACATTGTGAAGTAGTTTCCCGAAACATACTCACCAAAGTACGTCTCCGCAACCCCGCCGCTATCTGCGCGCATGACGCCGAGGAACGTTCCTGCCGAATCAAATGCAGCAAGCTGCTCAACTCCGTTCGTATGATCGCGGAGGTAATTATAGAGTTCGTCAGATACCAGTCCGTAGTCGCCGCCGCCTTCGATGTAGCCACCATTCACGCAGCATCTCGGGATCTTGCCAATTCGAAAGAGTTGTTGCGGGTGCGCCACTGGAAGCGACTGTAGTAGCACTGCGTGGATCAGAGTGAAAATCGACGTCGTTGCGCCGATTCCCACTGAAAGAGTGAAGAGGGCCGTCACGGTGAAGCCCGGACTATTGCGGAGTCGTCGGAGCGCCCGCCGAAGATCGCGAAATGAAGTCTCAGCGAATGGTAGCGCTTGTTCAGTTCGGCAGTCTTCCCTGACAGGTTGGACCGGACCAAATTTCAGATGCGCTCGGCGTCTGGCCTCTTCCGGGCCCATGCCAGCGCGAATATTCTCGTCAGTGAGAAGGGAAATGTGCGCTTCGATCTCCTCATCGAAGCGTCCGTCAGGTTTGCGCAACAGTGCGACAATGCGCGAAAGCAACCGCCGCAGGCCTTTCATTGGATACCCTCCGCTTTCATCGCCAGAAATCTGCCCATAATGTCAGCGGTCTGCTCCCATTCCATAGTCTCCGCCTGAAGTTGTTTCTTTCCAACCCGAGTAAGCCGGTAATAGCGGGCCCTCCGCTTATTCTCCGAGCAACCCCACTCGGACGCGATGGCGCCTTCCTGTTCCAACTTCAGGAGCAGTGGATAGAGCGTGCCCTGATTTACGGAAAGGAGATTTCCACTGATTTGCTCGATGCGGCGGGCAATGCCGAAGCCGTGCTGCGGCCCCAAGACATCCAGCGTTTTGAGCACCATCAGCGCCAATGTCCCCTGGCGCACGTCGTTTTTTTGCTTCACACCGACTCCTTTTGGTTCCCGACAGGAGTATGCCACGTCTCCTTTTGGAATGCAACAGGAAAGCGTATCAAGTCGGCGCCCGGCTAGATTGGACCGCAACCGTTCCCCCTCGAGGTGCATGCGCACAAATTGCGATCGATTGGACCTGTTGTCGATTGTCAATTGACGCGAACAGGCCTTACTGTAAATCCACGGATGGCCGAGCGAAGAGGCAGCCAAAACGGTCGTTTACAGGATCCTACAGATTCTGCTTGCAGCCCAGATATCGCTCGGTTGTCAAGACGGAGACATGGCCGAGAAGGAACTGGATCTTGAGATCGGACCCCAACGTGCACCGGGCCCAGAGCGGCCCATTCAGAGTGCGGATAGAAGCCCGGCAACGTGGGTGGCGCCAACACAACCTCTGGCTGCAGCACAAATGAAGCAAGTTCCGGCGGCGAGTTCCGGCCGAGTTCGAGAAACAACTGGCAAATCCAGAAGATGGAGGCCGCTGCGCGGCAGCTTGTTCCATGAGTTTTTCAAGGCATGGGAAATCTATCCACCCGATGTGCGCTGAAATGCCGGGAGCGGCTCTGGGGACACCCCCGGCGCTCATCGGTACGGATGAGTCTCCAACCGGCTATTCCTTGTCTGGGTTGCACTCCTGCATTGCCCGACTCCGCTTCACCGGTTGTCATCAGAATGCTATACAGCGGTCGTGCCGGTCGAGAGTTTCCAGGGTACTAGCTAGAACGGCCGCCACGTCGGCCTTGACTTTTTAGACCTTCTCATAGAGGCAGCTTATGGCGATTATGCGCACCTTGAGGAATCGACTTGACGCAAGACGCAATTAGAAGCACAATGTAGTTCTAATCATGGTCGGCGAATTCGAATTCCTTATCCTTTCGGCGGCGGCACACTTGGGCGAAGAAGCCTACGGGGCCGCGATGCGGGAGGTGATCGAGACGAATGGTGGACGGACCTGTTCGCTGGGCGCTCTCTACATCACCCTTGACCGTTTGGAGGCCAAGGGGCTGGTCGAAACCTGGATGAGCGCGCCGATCCAGCAGCGCGGCGGTCGGGCCAAGCGCATGGTGCGGGTGACGCGTGAGGGCGTCCATGCAGCTCGGGAGTTCTACCAGGCGGTGATAAAGATCAGCAGCGGAACGGTATGGGGAGAGAGCAGGCGCAGCCGTTTGACTGGGGATGCGGCATGAAGGCCCGAGGAGCGGGCTGGAGGTCCGTCGAAGCTGCGGCTGGATTGCTGGCACCAGTGGAGCGCGAAGTGGTGCTGGGCGACTTGGCGGAGACGGACCGCGATGTGTGGCGGGCGCTGGGCGATGTGCTGGGCCTTGCAGCGCGACGGCAGCTTTCGCTATGGAGGAACTGGCGGCCTTGGGCGGCGAGCGTGGGGTTGGCCCTGCCGGCAAGCCTGTTCCTTATGGGTTGCTCAGTTGCGGCGAGCGCGGACCTGGCAGGCGCACTGCGAGAACTGGACCAAGTCCAACTGCTGTGGTTTCCACTATCCAGGCTCTTACTAGTGATTTCGTGGGCATGGATGGCCGGGTTCGTCGTCGGCTCCGTCTCGCGGGCGACGCTATGGGCTAGCCTGCTCGCATGTTTTGTGCCTTGTCTTTACTGCCTCTCGAAGTGGCCCGGCGAGGGGCTTTCTCATTTAAGACTTTTAGTCTTTTTTCTTCCAGGACTGTGGGGAGTGTGGCGGGGGCGGCGGCAGATGCAGCTTGGGCTGGGCTGGACAGTCTTGTTGGCGGCAATGGCAATGCTGACACCCCTCATGTGGAGCAAGGGCGGATGGGTATACGGCTGCTGGCTCTTTTGGCCTGGGTGGTATGTGGCCGCGACGGCGCGACGGAAACAGTAATAAGCCCCGAAAACTGAAGGAGGGTGGAGACCATGAACTTTATGGGAAGGCGCATACGTGTGTCCAGATACGCAACCCAGCACGCATTCGGAATTGCGCTTGCTTTGGCGTTCGGACCGGTGATGTTGCAAGGGATTGACAGCGGCAGCCAGGTGGTGATGCGCGAACTGCGCGGCCAGAGCCTCTCGCACAGCTTGATCGGAACCGATCCTGTGCGCAAGCTCGCAGTCTACCTACCAGCCGGGTATGAGAACGCAACGGTCCGGTATCCGGTGCTCTATTATTTGCCGAATCCGCTCGCGAAGTTCGACCATAATTTTTATAGCGGACAGGTGCGCGAATTGCTGGACCGTGCAGTCGCGAACGCGGGGATCGACAAAGTGATCTTTGTCGCGGTCGATATGGCAACGCCGCTGGGATGCTCCTGGTATGTGAATTCGCCGGTGACCGGCAACTGGGAAGACTTCATGGTGAGGGAGGTTGTGCCTTACGTTGACTCTAACTTCCGCACGCTGGCGGCCCGGGATTCACGCGGGATTGCCGGCGATTTCATGGGCGGGTATGGCGCCATCCGGTTTGGGATGACGCATCCGGAGGTCTTTGGGACTGTGTATGCGTTACATCCGGTGGGGACGGGGTCGGGAATCTACACAATGTACTCCCGGCCGGATTGGAAACTGCTGACGAGTATCAACTCGCTGGATCAGGTGAAAGACAGCCCTTTTGGCCCAATCTTCACATCGATCTTTCAGGCCAGCGTTCCGGACGTAAACAGGCCGCCGCTCTATATCGATCTTCAGGCCCATCCTGTGGGAGATGCGGTTGAGATCGACAGTGCTGTGACGGAGCGGCTCAGGGAAAACTTTCTGCTGGAAACCATGATCGGAAAGTACGCCGACAACCTGAAATCATTGCGGGGCCTGCGGTTTGACTGGGCGCGAAACGATGCCAACCAGGATCACGTGTACTCGAACCAGGCCTTCACTCACAAGCTGAATGAGTTTGGGATTCCGCATGAGGCCGAGGAGTACAACGGCGTGTGGGGAACCGGGAATTGGGGCATGGATGGGCGGGTATATACCGAGGTGCTTCCCTTCTTTGCGCGGCATCTGGTCTTCGAGGAATCTTCAACCAAAGCTCGGCGTGATTGATCTCTCAGCCATCCGAGGCCGGCTTGGGAAACGGCTGTGTTCACGAAAACAACTCACATGGAGAATGACGTGACGAACCGGCGAGATTTTCTCATCAAGTGCGCTGCAACCACCGCCGGACTTACGACACGATCGGTGGCCCTGGCCCTCACGCCGTCAAGTCAGCCATTGGGCTCCACTGACCCGATGGAGATCGTGGCTCCTGAGCTTCGACCGGCCTTGAAACAAGTCTCTCCGTTTCTGTCCAGACTGAAGTATAACGATGCTTCATTACCAGAGACCCGGCGGCTTATGGGGACAACGTCGCCCGCTCCACTCGACAGTCCGCCAGTAACAGAGCATCTGATCCAAGGCGCGAAAGGTCAGCCCGATGTAAGGGTCTACGTCGCTGGAGATTCAGACGGCTCATCCAAACCCGCATTGCTGCACATCCACGGCGGGGGCTTTGTCGTGTCCAGAGCTAAGGATTCATTACGCGTGATCCAGGATATGGCTGTAAGACACGATTGCGTCGTGGTGACCGTGGATTACCGGCTAGCGCCTGAGACGCGCTTTCCGGGTTCTCTTGAAGACGTCTACACTGCTCTTCGATGGGTTCACGACCGCGAGAAAGATCTGGGTGTTAATACACGAAGGATCGCTGTGAAGGGCGAAAGCGCCGGTGCCGGCCACGCCGCTGCTCTGGCGATTGCGGCACGCAACCGCAAGGAGTTTTCACTCTGCTTGCAGGTTTTGGAGTACCCGATGCTGGATGATCGAACCGGGTCTACGTGGCGCCTTCCCGAGCAATTTGGCCGGTATGTCTGGAACGCCGAGGCGAATCGGTACGGATGGACTTCCCTGCTCGGAGTTCCTGGAGGCTCACCTCAGGTGCCGGAGAACGCAGTGCCCGCGCGCGTGAAGGACCTTACTGGTCTTGCGCCCGCGTTTATCGGAGTGGGCAGCATCGATCTCTTCGCTCCCGAAGACATCGAATACGCGCGACGAATGATGATGGACGGAACTGCCGTAGAGCTGATTGTCGTACCTGGTGCATACCACGGCTTCGATGTTCTCGCTCCGGACGCAAGCATCAGCAGGCAGTTCACGGCTGCATGGAATGATGCGATACGCCGGGCTTTCACAGAAGCGTGATTGGATTGTTGACTTCAGGGCGATCACTCATCGAGCTTGCATTGTGCGCAGAATCTCGAATAGGTCTTCGCAAACGCGCTTCACGCCAACATTTGGCAGGCAACCGTGGTTCCGGGCGGTTGACCGAGATTGGACCGTTTGAGCTGCGCTTCGGACAGTTGAACAGTCGCCGACCATACGGATGGAACCTACGAGTCCGTGGCCGCCCACTACTTGTTCGACCCAGTCAGTACGCGCTCGATTCATGTGGATAGCCGCTACGTATTGTGGAACATGACCGACGTGGACGGCGCATCCAATCTGCGGCACGAGATGTCGATCGAATTGGGAACACCGGCGCGTTCGGCGCATGCAGGGAAGCCCACTCCCTCTCCTGCGGCGAGACCGCAGACCAATAGCTAATCTAGCTTGATTTGGAGGTCGAACTGGAAGCGATCGCGTGCTCCAGCTTCGTCGACAGGAAGATGCTCGACAGGCAGAAACCAATGAACAAGTAATAGCCAGGCAGGATCTTGGAAGCATTCGTCGGGATCAGCACTTGTTGGATGTTCGGCACGGCGCGCAAGCCGTCCCATGCGCTTCCGATGACTCCGTTGAACGCGACGAAGGACATGAAGATCGCCACCACCATGACGTCAGCCATGGACCACTTGGATAGCCCGAAAGCCAACAGCTTCAGGAAGGGGTTGGAGCGCAACAGCGCCGGCCGGAAGAGACACGCGCCGAGCGCCAGGATTTTCAGTGCCGGGAAGACCACGCTGAACAGGATCACAAGCACGGCAACCAGCGTCATCTCCGGCCGGCCCACCTGGATCAGGGTCTGAGACACCTCAATAACGGTCTTGCTGCGGTAGTACAACGACTGGTCGCGAAACTCGATGGGCGTGCCGAGCAGGGTTGCGTCCAGCTTCGTGACGCGGACTTCCACCTCCAGCATCGGGCTGAGCACGCCGCCGGCCAGCATCGAAATGCAGAACAACATCAGCACCACCAGGGCGCCCCGTGAGAGCGTCGGCTTGCCTACCATCGGCAGGATGAACCCCAGCGCCGCCGATGCGAGCACGGTGAGATAGTAGCGAGTCAGCTTCGTGTCCGCTTCCTCGATCTGTTTGCCGAGAGTCTCCGCGCAAACCGCGCCGCTGGAGCACCCATATCGCTTCAGGATGGCGGAAAATGCGGTCATGTCCGTGGCGCTGAACGTGTTCTTGACCGCATCGGCCAGGACTCCGCGGATGGAATCCCTGAAGCTCTTTTGCGTTCCCGGCTTGGCTAGCTCCACCATTACCACATCGGTGTACTCCGGCACATGCGGACGCAGGGATGCGATGATCATGCTCACGAGCATCGCGTTGCCCCCGCCGGGCTTGCCCGATGCCTTGGCATTGGGCGACGTCATCTGCGTCTTGATGTTGTCCAGCAGCGCGTACAGCGACCGTTCAACCATGGGACGGAGACTCTTGCTCTGTCCCTTGAGATCGAGTTTATCGACTTGCGCGTTAAGCATCGGGCCGATGATGGCGCGCCATTGGTCGGCGCTCAGGATTCCGTAGCGCGCGTGCGTGATCTCGGCCAGGTCGGTGCGGATGCGGCGGCGCGCGGCCAGGCCATCAACGGTCTTCCAACTGAACCAGATGGCCGGCAAGAGCAAAATCACGCCCGCGGCCAAGCGGAGATCAAACGAACGCGAATGTCTGCTCGGTAACGGATTCGTCGGTGTGCCCACGTTTTCCACGATCGTGATAACGAGTATAAAACCGGTTCCGACCCGTGAAGAATTCAATTGCGAATCATCGCTTGGCGCGGCTCCCGGCCGCGTTTCTGAGATTCCTCAACGCACGCCGACTTCGGGGACTAATTGGGGAGTTTGCTCTCGCCCCACTCAATGAAGGCTAGTGAGGAATGCTTTAATCTCAGTAACAACCTGAGCTTCATTGCTGAGGTACACGTAATGATCGGCGTTCGGGATCATGACGATGCGCGCACTTGGTACTCCGTGCCTGAAGTTATCGGCCCAGGCGGTGCAACGTGCTTTATCGTCAGCGACCAGAGCGGCCTTCCGTCCTGCCCCGTCATCAGGCAAACGGTCCCAGTTGTGCGGACAGGCGTAGATGGCGAGAGCGGGAACAGGGATACTCGTATACTTCTGCATCCCAAAATTCATCGCGGCTCCGATCGGCGAGCGCGGTGGCAACGGAGGCATATTCGCCACTTCCAGGTTGTTCTGATGAAGAACTGTCTCGAACCTTGCGACGGCGGCCTCCAGTTCTAATAGCTTCTTCTGCTCATCTACCCCACCGGCTTCAATCTCATCGATGCGTCTTTTGATATCGTTCATCTCGATTTCTATTGGCGGGTGCGCGGGATCGTACAAAGCGAAGCCCGTCGCAGCGTCGAGATAGATGAGCCCGGAGACTTTCTCGGGAAGGCGGCTGCCAATGGAACTTAGTTCCTGACCCGCAATGGAATGTCCAACGAGCACGGGGCGGTCGATTTGAAGCGCTTTCATCACCGCAAGCACGTCATCCCCTAAGTGATCCGCCGAATAATTGCCGTTGGCCGGCGCGGATTTGCTGGATGCGCCTGATCCTCTCCGCGTGATGCCGTAGACATGATGATGGGCTGTGAACTGTGGAGCGAAGCCGTCGAAGCGATGGGCAGTGTCTCCGGCGCCAGCCAGGAAGATGAGAGGCCTGCCGGAGCCGCCCCAATCCAGAACTTCAAGCTGAACACCCTCCTCGACGGTCACAAACTGAACCTTGTGGGGCGAGGAATCCGTCTGCGCTGACGCTTTCAGAGAAAGTATGAACAATGCAATCAAGAGAAAAAACAAGTTCCTCACTTCGTCCACAAGACTCTCCTGGAACAACGGTCGCTACCAAGTTTGACACAAGCAAGGATGGGTCTCCATAACGCCCTTCTCGCCAGTTTGCCCCGCTCTGTCTCAGGTCGCTAGCGTGCGATTTTTGACGTTTGGTGTAGTGATCCCAAATAGCGTTCCTCCCATGTCGTTCCTTCATCCGTCGCTGAGCCTGGCAGGTCACTCGGTGGCCTGCCATTTTTTGGCTCACATGCCTCCCTCCCCAAAATGGGACGGTTACTTCATGCGGTAAAAGCAACATAGCCTTGCGTCTTACCCCGAAGTTGTATATAAAGGTTCGCCGACGCTGGACCGGATATCTAAAGCGCGTGGCTCGAGGTAGCCTGTTCCGTGGGTCGCCAACCGTCCTCTTTGTGTGCTAAGAGAAAGAGCTAATCAGGAGGCATCATGAAATTTCAGGGATTCCTGAGTCGCACGTCTCGCTTTGTCCTTTTCTTGACCGCATCGTATGCTCTACCCCTCCACGCAGCTTCCGAAACCCACGCCACTTCGGTAACCCGCGCGGCCCTCGACCCGTCGCTGGTCGATGACCGTGGGGCGAACGCTCACTTTGTTGAGCAGGAGGCTGAGAATGCCGTGACCGACGGCACGATCATTGGCCCCGCTCGGACCGCATACACGCTTCCCGCCGAAGCGTCGGGGCGCGCGGCGGTCAAGCTCCTCCCCGGACAATATGTCGAGTTCACCCTGCCCAAAGCGGCCAATGCCATCACGGTGCGTTACAGCATCCCGGATTCGCCAACCGGCGGAGGTATTACGGCACCGCTCGACGTCTCGGTTAACGGCAGGTCCCATGTCACCATGACGCTCACCTCGCAATACTCATGGCTCTATAACCAGTACCCGTTCTCCAATGATCCGAACGCCGACCTGTTGTTTCCCGATCAATATATTACCGAGTGTGCCTGCGTACCGTCGGCCACGAACCCGCCGCCGATCATCATCAAACCGTTCCGACCGAACCACTTCTACGACGAACAGCGATTGCTGCTCGGTCACCCATACCAACCGGGCGACAAGATCCGTCTCACCGCTCCGGCCTCGAGCAATGCCGCCTGGACAATAATTGACTTGCTTGACTCCGAGCTGGTTGGCCCCCCGCAGCACCCCAACGAGCCTTCCGTGAACGTGCAGCTGTTCGGCGCCGATCCGACCGGGCAGCGCGATTCGGCGAACGCGTTCGACACAGCAATCGCATTGGCGAAGCTCTGGCACCGCGAGGTCTACTTGCCGCCAGGCACCTATCAGGTGAACCGTCATATTCTCGTTGACAACGTCACGATCGAGGGCGCGGGTAACTGGTACACGATCGTCAAGGGACACCAGGTAACCCTGAGTACTCCTTTGCCCGATGGCTCGGTGCACACCGGCGTCGGTTTCTACGGCAAGTACGTTGCCGACGGTGGCAGCTCGAACGTCCATCTCTCCGGCTTCGCCGTCGAGGGTGATGTCCGGGAGCGCATTGATAGCGACCAGGTAAACGGCATCGGCGGCGCGTTGAGCAATTCGACGATCGAAGGGCTATACATCCATCACACCAAAGTGGGCATGTGGTTCGATGGCCCGATGACGAACCTAACAGTCCAGAACAATATCATCGTGGACCAGATCGCCGATGGGATCAACTTCCACACCGGCGTCACCAACTCGGTGGTGGCGAATAACTTTGTTCGCAACACTGGGGACGACGGCCTAGCGATGTGGTCGGATCAGATGGAGGATGCCAACAACACTTTCGATCACAACACGGTGCAGACACCGGTGTTGGCCAACGGGATCGCTCTCTACGGTGGCACGGACAACACCATTTCGAACAACCTAGTGGCCGATCCGATCCGCGAAGGCAGCGGATTACAGGTTGGTTCCCGCTTTGGAGCCCAGCCGTTCACCGGGAGGTTATGGGTCACGAACAACACTACGGTTCGGTCTGGTCCGTATGAGCTGAACTGGAACATCGGCCTGGGCGCCATCTGGATCTACGCGTTAGAGGGAAGTATTAACGCGGACATTGAGGTGGTCGGCAACAGCTTTCTTGACAACACCTACAACGCGATCATGCTGGTCAGCGATTTCCCCGTAAAAGACCTGTACACGATCACGAACGTGCACTTCAAGGATGACCGGGTTGACGGCACGGGCACCTCGGTGGTCAGCGCACGGGTGGCCGGTTCGGCATCCTTCGAGAACGTGGACGCCCGCAACGTAGGTGCCGTTGGCGTCAATAACTGCGGTTCGTTCCACTTCACTCCGGCCGGGTCGGAGTTCACGCTGATCGATCTCGGTAGCAACGATGGCGGCGGCACTACCGGACCCTGGCTGGCCCCGTGGGAACTGCCCAATACTATTACTTGCGACGACCGTCCACCGGTCGTTCCACCACCACCGCCTTCTCCCTGGGATACGTCCGATTAGTACGCGCGGAAAGATGTTCTGTTCAACCCCGATTCCCCACGTCTCTTACGAACTTTGAGACCTGGGAATCGGTGTTTTTCTGGCGATCGTTTCAGTATGAGTAGGCCGCGTCCGCCACAAGAAGCGTGTAATAGGCGGGGTCAGCCACGCCCGCATCGCTGCTAGTAAAGGAGTCGACTCCTGGAGTGGGTGAGCCTCCATGGTATCGCCGAGCTAGCAAGAACCAAGCGATTTACACGCAGCCGTCAGAAGAGCGCGTGAGGGCGCTCGTCGAGCTCTTCACTTTCCCAAGATAAAACGGCACAAGTGGTGAAAACGCGATGACTTCGCGAGCTAGGCCAGATGAGTCCTCACAAACGCGGTAGCCTAAGGATCCCGAGTGGACTCGGTTTACCCAATGCAAACCGCGTGGACATAAGGTCATGTTCGGAGAGGTGAATCCGTGGGTCATCTTGAAATATCCAACGGTTGGATTTGGCAGATTCCCGCGCCGGGCAGCACACGACTAAGCGAAGGACGTCATTTCAGCCGAAACTGTTCTCGAGCTATCCGGAAAGCCCGCCGTAAAAGGGTGGGCATAAATTGCGGCACCCCAGTGTGCTGCAAGAACCGCGAATTCATATTATCCTGTTGTCGGAGCTTGGCAGGCTCGGCCCGACGACATCGAGGCTGGGTCACCGACGAGATCGACGCACGACAGACCGACAGAAAGTACTTCCCCGGACGCGGAATACAAACTTCTGACGAGGTCCTCAGTGCGAATCCCCCGCGCTCTAAGACTTTCTGCACTTGCACTCCTTCTTTTCCTGCTGGCGGGCGTCAGCATGTACTTCTATGTGATCACCCCACATCCCAGCAGCGCCCCACCGGATTCGGCGCAGGCATTGCTGGACCGGGCCGACTCTCTTTCCTGGGGCAACCGATGGATTGATGCTGAGCCTTTGTACAAGCGGGCTGAACAGATGTTCGCAGCGCAAGGTCAGTCGTCAAAAGCTCTGTATGCGTAGGTAAGCCAGATTCCGCCTAACGAATCGGTTGATCTTCCGGCCA